>Ga0075011_10000774_pt1 | contig 16957 bp, 14 predicted proteins | sample TARM_MetaG_T_14_FD_72354 | JGI IMG/M metagenome (GOLD analysis project Ga0075011, IMG submission 72354) | Freshwater microbial communities from Pennsylvania, USA, analyzing microbe dynamics in response to fracking - TARM_MetaG_T_14 | ecosystem: Environmental > Aquatic > Freshwater > River... | reverse complement strand
ATCATAATTTTCATACATTTCTAATAAATAAAAATAAAATTTCACAGCAAATTTACAATTTATTTTCACAACATAAATATTTTTATTATTTATTTTCGTCGACCTTCTGCATTCATGCGTTCAATCTGTTCACGCAGTGCCATATGGCTGCTGGCCCCGATGACGTTCGCGGATCACCTCCTTGATCACGTCAGGGTTTGGTCAGATTCTCCCCTTAGCCGGAGGGAGTGCGCAGACCGACCTATATGTTTGCTGGCGTTTTGTGCCGGATTAACACTGATATCGCTGCGGTGGATCGCTTTGAACTGGGTGCGTATTCCAAGCGATCGCGCACTTTTCAAACTTGAGGTCGACTTTCACATCACATGAGCATCGGATGAGGAGAAGGGGCGTTTCATGACCGGTTCTATAATACGATATGACGCTATCACGATCCTCCTTCACTGGGTTACGGCCCTTCTCGTCGTAACGCTGTTCGGGCTCGCGGAATTTTGGGGATTTCTTCCACGCGGGACACCGCTGCGTCATGAACTGCAAGGACTCCATATCTCGCTGGGTCTGGTTCTGGCAGTGGTGGCGACGCTTCGTGTCGTCTGGCGTCTGATGTTTGGCCGCACCCTCCCAGAAATCGAATCGACATTGCCTTATTGGGCAGCCAAAGGCGTACATTATCTGCTCTATATCCTGCTCGGCGGTCAAGTCGTGTTGGGCTTTGTGTTTCGCTGGGCGCAGGGAGAGGCCTTCACCTTCTTCGGGCTGTTTGCTGTCCCGTCCGCATTCGCGCCCGACAAGGCTTTGGCCCAGACCATCGGTGAAGCCCATGAACTCGTCGGTTGGGCGATCATCCTTCTTGCCGGTCTGCACGCAGCGGCTGCACTGTTCCATCACTATGCGCTGCGCGACAGCACACTCAAGCGGATGCTGCCTTACTGATCGGCGCCTGTCTTGCCAGAGTTGCTCAATGCGTGGCTCTGGCACGGCTTCAATTATTGGATATTGATCGCAGAGGCCTTTTGCTCATCGGGGATGTGCTTACCATGCAGAGCCTCGATCTCAGCCTGGCGCATCTGTAGGTAGAACGCCCGCGATGTCGCGTAGGCATGGGCCGGATCTTCATGCAGCTTCTGAAGACGATCATCGAATTCCGCACGCCTGTCGATGAGCCTGATCGCTGTCGTCGGGATGGAGTAGGCCAGTCGATTGAATGGCCTGCCGACCGCCAGGGGCAAGGTAAGACGATCAACGACATCACCAAACAGGTCGCGCACACTCGACGGGCCGATCAGCGGGAGATAGAGGAAAGGCCCTGATTTGACACCGTAGAACCCGAGCGTGTCGGCAAAGCCATTAGGCCGATGGGGAAGATTGAACCTGCGTGTTTTCGCCACGTCAAACAAGCCTGCCACGCCGATGATCGAATTGATCGTGAAGCGCCCGAGTGTCTCGGCCGCCTTCCCAGGATGATGCTGCACCAGATAATTGGCGAATACGACCGGCTCGTTGAGATTGGTGAGGATATTGCGCAGACCGCTGCGAACCGGCGACGGCAAACCATGCCTGTAGGCAAGGGCAACGGGTCGAAAAACGGCTTTGTCGATCGAATGGGTCAGCGCGAAGGACCTGATGTTGACGGATTGCAAGGGATCGCCGGGAACATTGTCCCGCATCGCCGTCACGACGATGGAATCCTGAGGACTGTCTTGCCCAGTCGGCGCGGGAACTAGCGGCTCTGGCCTTAACGACAGGGATGTGGAAGCTGGATCTCCACTATTTGCTTCCTCCTCCTTCGGTGACGAAACTGCCAGCATCGTCTTCTGCACAAAGGTTGTCGAGTGGCCATCCGACAAGATGGCCGGCAAGGGCGTCTGCAACAGCAAGCATGTCAGCACCGCTATGGTCATTTGCCTGCTCCAGCAGCCAGAGGGTCGGAGTTATTTTACGACCGCAGGTGTGGTAACGAGCTGCCTGCCCTGCCATGTGCCAGTCAGCGTGTTCAGGAAGGCGACGATATCATCGACATCCCTATCGGGCAGACTGCCGTTGGGTGTCTGGAACCGTACCATCAGCCTGACTGCCTCTGGCAATGTCTTCGCACTGCCATCGTGCATGTAAGGCCCGGTCAAGGCTATGTTACGCAGGTTGGGCACCTTGAAGCGAGCACGGTCCTGCGCGGCTTGTGTCACAGTGTATCGCCCGAGATCCGCATCAGTCAGCGCGCCGCCGCGCGCTGCGAAATAGTTGCCGTTCAGTCCCATGACTTCCATACTCTGGCCGCCCAGTGACTTGCCGACATGGCATGAGGCGCAACCATTCTCCTTGAACAATGCATAGCCGCGCTTCTCGCGCGCGTTGATGGCGTTGGCATCGCCTTGCAGATAGCGGTCGAAGCGGCTGCCAGGTGTCTCAAGGGTTCCCTCGAACGCAGCAATCGCATCGGTGATGCGACGTTGGTCGATCAGGCCGGAGCCATAGACTTTAAGGAAAGCAGCGTCGTAACCGGGCTGGGCTTTCAGTTTCGTTGCGACCTTGCTCCATGTGTGGGAGCCCATTTCCAGCGGATTCATCACGGGGCCTGCGGCCTGCGCCGCAAGGGTCGGCGCGCGACCATTCCAGAACTGTACTTTGTTGAACAACGCGTTGTAGACGGTCGGGACATTGATCGGGCCCTTTTGCCCACCTATGCCGGTGGCCGTCATCAGTCCATCCGCGCCGCCCTTGTCGAGACCATGGCAACTCGCACAACTGACGCTATTGTCACCTGAAAGCTGGGGATCGAAAAATAGCCGCCGCCCCAACGCGATCTTGTCGATATCGGTCAGCGATGTCGCCATGATTGGCTGAACAGGTTCGGCCGCGAATTGCGCGGCCACATTCGCAGAGGCGTAGTATTTGCGGCGGGCCGCTGCCGCCCAGGTCAGAAGGGCATTCCTTTCCGTCTCTCCAAGCCTCGCTCGCCAATGCATCAAAGTGTAGGGAGAAGGCGGCATCCGGTCTTGGCGCGTCACCCATTCGATGCGAGCTAAAGCCTCTTCCGGGGGAGGCGTGCCATCCTGCAATGCCGTAAGCACCGGTTCGATGCGGAAATGGCGCAAACCCTGTGCCAGGTCGCGTTGCATCAACTGTTGGGCGATCGGCACATTGGCATAAAAAGGCAATGTGGCACCCTGCGTGTGGCAATAGTCACAGCGCGCCTTGGCAAGAACCTGGAATGCCGCCAATGTGACCGGATCTCGCCGGGTGGCGGAAGACGCCGGTAACGTCGGTGCCGTCATCCTGTCGAAATGCGCCAGATAGCCAACGGTCCCACCGTAAACGGCAACAAGCGCACCAGCGCCGACGAGCAGGATGTTTCGTTTGAGCATGTTATCCGGCTAGGCACCAAGTCTGACGGAAGCCTGACGGGCCGTTGTTGCCAGATGGCACGAAACCTCAGACGTCGGGGAACCTCAGCATCAGTTCGCGCCGATCCGGATCGCTCACCAGCAGCCCATCATGAGCAGCCATGATCTGATCGACGATGGCGAGACCCAACCCCGCACCGTCCTTACTGGCATGGTCGGCACGCCTGTGACGACGCACGAGATCGCGCAGGCGCTCCTGATCGAGGCCAGGCCCTTCATCGCGAACGCCCGTTGTAGCCCCCGGACCGACGAAGACCTGGATCATGCCGCCAGCAGGCGTCACCCTGACCGCGTTCTCAATGAGGTTCCGAAGTGCCGTCGCAATCGCTTCCTTCCTGCCCCGAACGATCACAGTCTCGTCTTCGATATCGAGGGCGATCATCTTGCCTGCGGAAAGGATCGCCGGCGCGAGGAGGCTGACCACTTCGCGCGCGATCTCGACAAGGCGAACCTGTTCGGGCGCGATCTGTGCCGATGCCGCAGCATCGATCTGGGCAAGCAGCATCAACTGGTCGATCAGCCGGCGCATTGCAGCGACATCGCCTTTCAAACGCGGGGCATCAACCTGGTCGAGGCGATCAAGTTCGAGTGACAACAAGGCTAAGGGTGTACGTAATTCGTGAGCGACATCGGCCGCAAAGGCTTCTTGCCGCCTGGCTGCCTCGTCAAGGCGCTCCAGCAGATCATTGACTGCCCCGGTGAAAAGCAGGGCCTCCTCCGGCATCTGTGAGGTGTCGATGCGGAAGCCCCGTTCATGACCCTTGACGGCCTCGATGCGTATGGCCGCTTCCTCCAGGGGGACGAAAGCTTGCCGGATGACACGGAGCCCAAGGACGGTGACTGGCACCATCAGAACGATCACAGGCAGCGCGACATGTTCCAGCGATTCCAGGATTGCACGCCGCAAGGCCGCGCCTGCATCGAGATGACTGAAGGTGAGCCGGTAGAAAAAGATCACGGCCGCAAACAGCAGCAATGTGCCGACCAGCCCGACCTGCCCCAGCCCGCGTATGAGCCTGCGCGACACGGAATTTCGGCGCATCATGCAGTCAGATCCTTGAGGATATAGCCAACCCCCCGGATTGTCTGGAGCGCGCCGCGAACCTGAGCGTCTTCCAGCTTGCGTCGCAAGCGGGATATAGCCGCTTCCACGGCGTTGGGCGTCACCGGCTCATTGAAATTATAGAGAGCGTTCTCGATCACTTCCCGACGGACGACTGTTCCCGCACGGCGCATCAGCAGTTCCAGAAGATCGGCTTCCCGGCGCGACAATTCCATTTCATGATCACCGACATGCGCAATCCGGCGGGCCGCGTCGAAACGCAGGGTGCCGACTTGAACGATGGTCTGCGCTCGTATGCCCGGTCGGCGCAGCAATGCGCGAAGCCGGGCAGCCAGTTCCTCTACGTCCACGGGTTTGACGACATAGTCGTCTGCCCCGGCATCCAGCCCCTGCACCCGGTCCTCCAATGCGCCCCGCGCAGTCTGAACAATGGCCGGCGGGATCTCGCGATAACGTCGTGCTGCCATAAGCCAATCGATCCCGTCGCCATCGGGTAGACCAAGGTCGAGAATGATCGCGTCATATGTGGCACTTGTCATCGCGTCGTCCGCGCCCGACAAGCTGAGGGCGGTATCGCAGGAAAAACCACGACGCTGGAGGCCATCGACGACAAGCCGAGCCAGACGTTCATTGTCCTCGATGACGAGAATGCGCATTCTTCCGATACTTCCTGCCAAGCCGGCGTCTGACGCCTAGACGACGGTGCCAAACAGTCGGCCGATACCCGCCGTTACAGCCAGTGCCAGAGCCCCCCAGAAGCTAACGCGGAGAAGCGATCGCGTCAGCGGCGCACCACCGGCCCTGGCGCCAAGCGCGCCCAGCATGGCGAGGCATAGAAGTGTGGCAATGACGATCAGGGGGATCAGACCTTGGCGGGGCGCGACCGAGACAAGCGCAAGCGGTAGAAAAGCACCCGCGCTGAACGTCAGAGCGGATGTGAAGGCGGCTTGGAGAGGTCGGGCGGCAGCGACGTCGGACATGCCAAGTTCATCGCGTGCATGGGCTCCAAGCGCATCGCGTGCCATCAACTCATCGGCAACCTGCCTCGCCAGATTCGAGTCCAAGCCGCGAGCAATGTAAATCTCGGCCAGCTCTGTACGCTCCATTTCGGGCTGGTCGGAGAGTTCCCTTTTTTCCCTCTCCAGATCCGCCTTTTCCGTATCGGATTGCGAACTGACCGAGACATATTCGCCTGCCGCCATCGACATGGCACCGGCAACCAGCGCCGCGCCTCCCGCGACCATGATGGCAGCCTTGCCTGCGCCAGAGGCTGCGACGCCAACGATCAGACTTGCGGTGGACACAAGACCGTCATTGGCACCAAGTACCGCTGCTCGCAGCCAGCCGATCCGTGACACGGCATGGCGTTCGGGATGCGATCGCAATCTCGTCATACTATCTCCCGCACGTCACGAATACTCTCTTCATCCGATTTTCCTGACCGGAGCCTGACAGTTATCAGCCCGGAGCGCCCAATCGCGCAGTAGAAGTGGACGGATCAAGTGCGGGCATGGCCCTGCAGTCGGGCAAGACAGCCCATCGATCAGCCTCACTGCGATGACCTGATTGATCGGTGTGAGTGGCCGTACCCTCAAGGGTTTGGCCTGAAGTCTTGTTATATCCCCCCAGGGGGGATATTGGGCAGGACATGACAGACCTTTCCTCGCTTGTTGTCCAGGATGCCGCCCATGGCTGGCTGTTTATTCCCAGCGCCATCGTGCTGGGCGCGCTGCACGGGTTGGAGCCCGGCCATTCCAAGACGATGATGGCCGCCTTCATCATCGCGGTGAAAGGCACCGTCCGGCAGGCGGTTCTGCTGGGGCTGGCGGCCACGCTGTCGCATACGCTGGTGGTCTGGCTGGTGGCGATGGGGGGCATGTGGGCCTTTGGATCGTTCCGCGCCGAGGATAGCGAACCCTATTTCCAATTGGCATCGGGTGGGGTGATCATCGCCATGGCGCTGTGGATGCTGCGGCGTGCCCGCGCCGATCTGCGCGCGGCCCATGCCCACGACCATGGTCACGCCCACCACCATGATCACGGGCATTACGATCATCATCACGCCTCGGGCGAACAAGATGTCCACGAACTGGAACTGGCCACCGGCGGCTATGTCGATGCGCATGAGGCGGCCCACGCCGAGGACATCCGCCGCCGCTTTGCCGATCGCGCGGTCGGCACCGGCCAGATCGTGATCTTCGGCCTCACCGGTGGGCTGGTGCCATGCCCCGGCGCGATCACCGTGCTGATGCTTTGCCTGCAACTGCACCGTATCACGCTGGGCGCGATGCTGGTGGCGGGCTTTTCGGTTGGGCTGGCCCTGACGATGGTGGCATCGGGCGTGCTGGCGGCGCTGTCCTTGCGCCATCTGGAAAAGCGCTGGAGCGGATTTGGCGAGGCGGTTCGCAAGGCCCCGCTGGTCTCGGGCGGGGTCATCCTTGTGGTGGGCTGCATCGTCGCACTTGACGGCGCACGCCACCTGCTCTGAATGAGGCCATGAGCCACGTCACCGACAAGGACCTGATCAACCGCCTGCGCCGGGCCAATGGCCATCTCGCCAAGATCATCGCCATGATCGGGGAGGACCGCAGCGCGCTCGACATTGCGCAGCAGTTGCAGGCGGTGATTGCAGCGCTCGACAAGGCAAAGACCAACCTGGTCGCCCACCACATCGAGCACCATCTGGCCGAAACCCTGGGCGAATTGACCCCTGAAGCCCGCGAGACACTGGGGCGCCTGACCGAGATCGCCAGATATCTCTAGGTTTGGTCAGCGCGGGCGCCAGCCCTGCCTCCAGTCCCGCCCATCGCCATAGCCATGGGCCGCGCGATCCATCCACTGGCCGATCCGGTCGTAGCGCCAGGCGATCTCGCGTACCGAACGCACATCGCCCTCGGCGCATTCCCGACGTTGGCGATCCTCCAACCCGTCGATCGCGGCGTGCATGCGATCAGCCATGTCAGGGTCGATCTCTCCCTCGTCGACTTCGTGACCAAGCCGCTCCTCGAGCATATGCGCCCGCTGACCGGAGCAGACAAAACCCATCATCCGATCAGCGCCGTCGTCATGCCAGCGCATCGCATAGGAGGCTGGCGCCGGTGCGCCATTACCCACATAGACACCCCAGCTTTGCGCTTGTGCGCTTCCTGCCGACAGCAGGGCCGCCGCCACCCCGATCACACCCACCAAATGCCGCATGTCGCATCTCCCGAACCGGCAAATCACCGATACATTCTAGATAGCGAAGGGCTGCTTGTGCGATGCTGAATACAATTGTCGTAATCGGTTCATCTTGACGGCCAAGGGGCGCAAAGCCGTTGCTGCTGCGGCAAAGCTGCGCTAGAGACTGGCCTTACCGGGATAAAGCAACCTCCCGGCCAGGCGTCAGCCCAAGTGTTGCCTTCTCTAGCCTGCAGTTTTGCGGGCAGAAAGGTCTTGGGCACCCGATGAAAACGACATCTCCTTGTCCCGATTTTGCCGAACTGGTTCGCGTTTCAGCACGAATCGGCTGTCTCAGCTTTGGTGGTCCTGCCGGACAAATCGCGCTGATGCACCGCGAGTTGGTCGAGGAACGCCGCTGGATCAGCGAGGAGCAATATCTCCACGCGCTCAATTTCTGCCACCTCCTGCCCGGGCCGGAAGCGCAGCAACTGGCGATCTGGATCGGTTGGAAGCTGCATGGCATCCGGGGCGGACTTGCCGCAGGCCTGCTGTTCGTCATCCCCGGCGCGGCAGTCATTCTGGCCCTTTCCATCCTCTATGGTACGGCCGCGCATCTGGCTTGGTTTGCCGCGCTGTTTCTGGGCATCAAGGCGGCCGTGCTGGCTATCGTGGTGCAGGCTGTTCTGCGTCTTGCCGGTCGAGCACTGGGCACGCAGTTCCGCAAGGGCGCAGCCCTCGTCGCCTTTCTCGCGCTGTTTGTGTTCAATGCGCCTTTCCCGCTGGTGGTAATCGGCGCCGGGCTGACGGGCTGGCTGGTCGCGCGCTATCGTCCCGCCTCGCTGGGTTTGAAAGCCCAAGGCGCCCCATCGCCTGACACGCCGCGCCCATGGCGTCACAGCTTGTGGTCGGCACTGATCGGCGGAGCGATTTGGGCCGCGCCGATGGTGGCGGTGCTGGCGTTGTTGGGGCGGGACCATGTGCTGTGGCGGATCGGCCTGTTCTTTTCCAAGCTGGCGGTGGTCACTTTCGGCGGCGCCTATGCGGTGCTGGCCTATATGGCGCAGCAGGCGGTATCGAGCCAGCACTGGCTGAGCGCGGGCGAAATGGCCGATGGCCTCGGCCTTGCCGAAACCACCCCCGGCCCGCTGATCATGGTCACCCAATTCGTGGGCTATCTGGCAGCGTTTCGTGCCCCTGCGCCTTTCACACCGCTGGTTGCGGGACTTCTCGGGGCTGCGCTGACCACATGGGTCACCTTCGCGCCTTGTTTCCTGTGGGTTTTCGCGCTGGCTCCGTGGATCGAGCGTCTGGAAAACGCCCGCCTGCTTAAAGGCGCGCTGGCACTGGTTACCTCGGCCATCGTCGGGGTGATCGCCAACCTCTCGGCATGGTTTGCGCTTCAGGTGCTGTTCCATCGCTTGAGCCCGACTGTGCTGGGCCCCATCCACCTTAGCCTCCCCGATATGCTCAGCTTCGATTGGCGCGCGGGTCTGATTGCCGCCGTTTCGGCCTGGGCAATCATCGGGCGCAAATGGAACGTGATCCCCGTCCTTGCTCTGGCCGCTGTGAGTGGCTGGCTTCTTTCCCAACTGTCCTGAGTGGAGTGCACAAGCATGTCTGATCTTTCACGCCGCGATGCGATCGGCAGCCTCGCCTTGGGCGTCGCTGCAGCCGCCACCATCCCTACCGCTGCCAGCGCCCAGACCGCCCCGGCGAGCATCGCCCCTGCCTTTGGCGGCGGACATAGGCCCAAACCGCTGGGCTTTGACGTGACAAAACTCACTGGCCTGTCGGAAAAGCTGATCCGCTCACATTGGGAAAGCAACTATCAGGGCTCGGTCAAAGCACTCAATATGGTGGAAGGTCGCCTTGCTGCCGCCATGGCGGACAAGGATCTGCCCCCGGTCATCTATGGCGATCTCAAGCGCGAGGAATTGCATCGCACCGGCTCGGTGATCCTGCATGAACTCTATTTCGAGCAATTCGGCGGGGATGGTCAGGCCAAGGGTGCCATCCGCGATGCTCTGGCCAAGAGCCACGGCAGTTTCGAGGCTTGGGAAGCCGAATTCCGCCGCACTGCCATGGCGCTGGCTGGCGGGTCGGGTTGGTGCATCCTGGCATGGAACCAATACACCAAATCGCTGCACAATTATTGGGCATGGGATCACACCAATGGCCCCGTGACCGGCACGCCCCTCTTGGTGCTCGACATGTATGAACACGCCTTCGCCATCGACTATGGCGCCGCAGCCGCCAAATATGTTGAGGCATTCATGCACAACATCGACTGGGCTGTGATCGATGCGCGCTACCGGGCAGCGATCAAGGGGTAACTGATCTCGAAGGACGCTGACGGTATGGGTATGCCGCGATCAACTGCTATTGCATCGCTGTTAGCAATGCTCATGCTGAGCGGCTGCGCCAAAGCCCAGCCTTCCGGTAACGAGCCATCTCTATCCCTGGAGCGCGAGATTGCCCCACCCAATGTCGTCTCATGATGCGGTGGATGCCCCCTTCACCCGGCATTGTATGATGCTCACCGGAGCCGTACTCTTGAGAACATAGTCCCGGATCAGAGCAACGGTTGTGGACGACAGCCCGAAGCCCCGTCGCGCCACTTGCTCAAACAAACGCAGGAGATCGAATCGCCGAAAACCCGGTAGATCGGCAACTAAAACCGGCCCCGAAAGCTTGGGCGAAGAAGCGCCCTGGGGGGGGCAATCACAGCCGCTCCTGAGAGTGCTCACGAGAGCATTTGCCATCCGACCGCGCAAGTCCCGCCGGATGGCGCTCTGGTAGCCATTTGTCGGTTTGCGGCAGATGGCTACCACTGCATCATTTCTCTTTATAAGCCAGCAGTCTGAGCGCGTTGAAGACAACCAGCAGCGTAGAACCTTCATGGGCGATAACCGCAGGACCAATACCCAGCCCAAGAATGGTGGCAGGCACCAGCAGGCCAACCACACCAAGACTGACCACCAGATTTTGGCGAATGATGCCGCGGGTCTGACGGCTCAGCCCCACAGCAAAAGGCAGATGGCGCAAATCGTCGCTCATCAGGGCAATGTCCGCCGTTTCCAGAGCAACATCGGAACCGGCCGCCCCCATGGCGATGCCAACAGTCGCCGAAGCCATCGCCGGGGCATCGTTGACACCATCGCCCACCATCGCGACCCGTGTGCCCTCTTTGAGCCGCCCGATGGCCTTCACCTTATCCTCGGGCATCAGGTCGCCCCATGCCTCGGTGATGCCAACATTTCTGGCGACAGCCTCGGCTACGCGCTGGCTGTCGCCCGAGATCATGATCATGCGCCCAATACCCAGCAGTTTCAGCCGGTCGAGCGCCTCACGGGCATGATCGCGAGGCGTGTCCATCAGGCCGATGGCGCCCAGATCGCGCCCGGCCCGCCGCACGATCATCGTGGTCATACCTGAGACACGCATCGCATTTGAAACTTCGGCAGCCTCCTCCGTCAGCGGGGCGATATCTTCAGTGTCGAAAAGGCCGGGCTTGCCAATAAGCACATCCTCGCCATCCACTTTGGCGGAAATTCCCCGACCTGTCAGGCTTTGCAGATCGGTGGCGACCGGCACAGGCGTCCCGGCAAGATAGGCTGCGCCATCGCGAACAATGGCCTGCGCCAGAGGGTGCTGGCTCAATTGCTCGACCGCCATGGCCACAGCCATCAAATCGCTCTCCTTCACGCCGGATACAGGCGCGATGCGGGCAATGCGCGGCTTGCCTTGAGTCAAGGTGCCTGTCTTGTCGAAAGCCATGGCATCAAGCGACCCCAGTTCCTCGAGAGGCGCACCGCCCTTGATCAACACGCCGCTGCGCGCCGCTCGTGCAATGCCCGACAGGACAGCGCTGGGCGTGGCGATTGCCAGCGCACACGGGCTAGCCGAAACCAAAACGGCCATGGCCCGATAGAAACTGGCCCTGAAAGGTTCGTCCACCACCACCCATGCCAGCAGGAGCAAGGCGACCAGCATCAGCACACCGGGCACGAAATAGCTCTGAAACCGCTCAGTAAAGCGCTGGCTGGGTGATTGACGCGTTTCGGCCTCGCTCACCATGCGCACCACGCGGGCCAGAGTGCTTTCCCCGGCGCTGCGGGTTACCTCCATTTCCAGCAGGCCGCCGCCATTGATTGTGCCTGTAAACAGGCGATGCTCTGCGGGGAGAGCGGCGCTGTTGCTCCTTGCGGCATCCGGATCGGGCACAGCCTGTTTGTCGACGGGAATGCTCTCGCCAGTGATGGGCGACTGATCCACCGCGCTGACGCCTGACAGCACGAAACCATCGGCGGGAATGCGCTCGTCCGGACGGATGATGAGCACATCCCCCGGCACCAGTTGCGCGACAGGAATGGTTTCCGAAGTTCCGTCCAGACGTTTGATCGTTGCATTTTCAGGGGCAAGCTTGGCCAGCGCCGTGATGGCGCTTTTGGCCCGACCGAGGGCGTAATGTTCCAGCCCATGTCCAAGGCTGAACAAAAAGAGCAGCAATGCTCCCTCTGCCCAGGCGCCAATGGCCGCCGCCCCGACGGCGGCAACCAGCATCAGTGTATCGATCTCGAATTTCCTGTGCCGCAGGTTTTCCAGCGCCTCGCGCAAGGTAAAACAGCCACCACAGGCATAGGAGGCCAGATAGGCCGCAAACGATAGTGACGGGAATGACGTCTCGATCAGATAACCGAGCGCCAGCATCACCCCGGCAAAGGCCGCCAGTACCAGTTCGGATCGTGCCGATCCCTCTTCATGACTATGTGTGAGGTTTGCCTCGGTCATGCCGCAACCTCCTCGTCGTTCTTGGCAAGTGCCGGCCCGTGGCCGTATTCCGCGTAAAGCGTTGGCAGAAGGAAAAGTGTCAGCAAGGTGGCGGAAACCAGCCCCCCGATCACCACCGTGGCCAGCGGCTTCTGAACCTCGGCCCCCGCGCCCGATCCCAGAGCCATGGGCACAAAGCCCAGACTGGCAACCAGCGCCGTCATTACCACCGGCCGCAACCGTTGCTGCGCGCCCACACGGGCTGCTTCCGCGCGCTCCATACCGCCCCGGATCAAATCCTGGATCGAGGAAACCATCACCAGCCCGTTGAGCACCGCGATGCCTGACAGGGCGATAAAGCCTACAGCCGCCGAGATGGAGAAATCCATGCCCCGCAGGAACAGCGCCAGCACCCCGCCCACCAGCGCCATCGGGACGCCCGTGAAGACGATGGCGGCATCACGCGCCGAACCCAAGGCGCCATAAAGCAGCATCAGGATCAGCGCGAAACAGGCCGGGATCACCAGTTGCAGCCTTTCGCGCGCCGAGGCGAGGTTTTCAAACTGGCCACCCCATTCAAGGTAACTGCCCGCAGGCAGGCGCACGTCCTTCGCAATGGCCGCCTTGGCATCACCCACTACGCTGGCGACATCGCGCCCGCGCACATTGGCTTGCACCACCACGCGGCGCTTGCCGTTTTCGCGGCTGATCTGGTTGGGGCCTTCGGTGACGCGGATGTCGGCCACGCTGGAGAGCGGCACGAACTGGCCGCCGGGCGCCGGTACTTGCATCTGGCCCAGCATCGCCAGATCGGCCCGCTGCGCCTCGGACAGGCGGATGACCACGGGGAAGCGGCGATCGCCTTCAAAGATCATGCCGGCCTGTCGCCCGCCCAGCGTGGCCGTCACGGTATCCTGCACATCCTGTGCGCTGACGCCAAGACGCGCCATCGCATCGCGATTGACCCTGATGTCGAGCATGGGCAGGCCGGTGGTCTGCTCCACCTTCACATCGGCCGCGCCGGGGGTGCGGCGCAGAATGTCGGCGATCTTCTCGGCGGTGCCGTTCATGGAATTGAAGTCGTCGCCGAAGACCTTCACCGCCACATCACCGCGCACGCCCGCGATCAACTCGTTGAAGCGCATCTGGATGGGCTGGGTGATTTCATAGGCATTGCCCGGAAAACGGGCCAACGTCTTTTCGACCTTTTCGATCAGCGCCTCCTTGGAAAGGCTGGGGTCTGGCCACAGCTTGCGATCCTTCAGGATCACAAAATTGTCGGTGGCGTTGGGGGGCATCGGGTCGGACGCCAGTTCGGCGGTGCCGGTCTTGGAGAAAACGAACTGCACCTCGGGAAGTTTCGAGAGAGCCTTTTCGATCGACACCTGCATCGCCTGGCTCTGCTGTACTGACGTTGCCGGAATACGCAGGGCCTGTACGAGCAGGTTGCCTTCATCAAGCTGCGGCAGAAACACCTGCCCCAGAGCGCTGAAAGCCGCCACCGCCAGCACCATGCTGCCGATCCCAGCGCCAAGAGTCAGGCTGGGGCGGCTCATGGCGCGCTCCAAACCTGGCGCATAGCGGGCCTTGAGCCAGCCCATGATGCGGCCTTCCTTCTCCTCAACCCGCTGTGAGAGCCAGATGGCAATCGCCGCCGGAACGAAGGTGAGAGAGAGGATGAAAGCGAAGATCAGCGCGATGATGACCGTCAACGCCATGGGCACAAAGGTCTTACCCTCCACGCCGGTCAGGGTGAGAAGTGGGACATAGACAAGGATGATGATCGCCTGCCCATAAACCGAAGGCTTGATCATCTCGCGCGCGGAAAGCGCAACAGTCTGAAGCCTCTCGCGCAAGGAGAGCGGCCGCTGAGCATCATGGTAAAGCTCGGTCATATGGCGCAGGGCATTTTCCACGATGATCACCGCGCCATCGACGATCAGCCCGAAATCCAGAGCTCCAAGGCTCATCAGATTGGCGGAGACCCCGGCCTTGAGCATCCCGAAGCCGGTCAGCAGCATGGTGACGGGAATGATGACCGCCGCGATCAGCGCCGCCCGCACATTGCCCAGCAAGGCAAAGAGCACGACGATCACCAACAAGGCGCCTTCGGCCAGGTTCTTCGCCACCGTCTTGATCGTGGAGTTGACCAGCGCGGTGCGGTCGAGCACCGGCTGCACCACCACATCGGGTGGCAGCGAGGCATTGATCGCGGCCAGCCTGTCAGCCACGGCGGTCGCGACGGTGCGGCTGTTCTCGCCGATCCGCATGATGGCGGTGCCCACCACCACTTCGCTCCCGTTCTCCGAGGCCGAGCCCATGCGGATCGCCTGCCCGTTGCGGACGCTGGCAACCTGATCGAGCGTGATCGGCACGCCATTACGCGAGGACACGACCACGCGGGCCAATTCCGCCGCATTGCGCACCAGCGCGTCGGAGCGCACGGCCAGCCCTTCGCCATTGCGCTCGACAAAGCCGCCGCCGACGCTGGTATTGTTCTTTTCCAGCGCATTAGCGAGGTCGCTCAGAGTGAGCCCCATGGATGCCAGTTTCTGCACATCGGGCACGACAAGAAATTGCTTGGCATAGCCACCGATGGAGTCGACGCCCGCCAGTCCCGGCGTGTTTTTGAGCAATGGCGCGACGATCCAGTCCTGCGCGGTGCGCAGATAAGTCGCCTTGTCCGCCTCGCTAGTCAGTCGGTCACCCTCTGGCGTGATATAGCTGCCATCCGGCTGTATCCCCGGTTCGCCCGGCACATGCTTGTCATCGCCGCGATGGTCGAGACGAATGGTCCACATATAGACCTCGCCCAGGCCGGTGGCGATCGGCCCCATTTCGGGGTTAACGCCGGAGGGCAGGTTCTCTTTCACACCCGTCAGACGTTCGCCGACCTGCTGGCGCGCGAAATAGATGTCCGATTTGTCGGAGAAGACCGCCGTGACCTGAGCAAAGCCATTGCGGCTAAGCGAGCGAGTGTATTCAAGGCCGGGAATGCCCGCCAGTGCGGTTTCGATGGGGAAAGCCACCTGCTTCTCGACCAACTCGGGCGAGAGGGCGGGGGCGCGGACATTGATCTGCACCTGATTGTTGGTGATGTCGGGGACGGCATCAATGGGCAGGCGCCAGAGCGCCCATGCCCCCACCAAAGCCGCAAGGGCGGTCAGCAGCAGGACAAGCCAGCGCTTGTCCACCGCGCGGTTGACGATTGTGGCGATCATGGAGTCAGTCCTCCCCCGCCTCGCCCTTGCCGATCTCGGCCTTGAGCGTGAAGGAGTTGGTGGTGGCGATCTGATCGCCAGCCGACAGTCCGCTGCGCACGACGGTCATCGTGCCTGCGGCATCCCCCAGCACAACGGGTGTGACGCGGAAGCCATTCTTGATGCGAACGAAGACGGCAGGCTTGCCGTTGATCGTTTGGATAGCGGTGGTGGGGACGGTTATGCCTGCGGTGCCTGTTCCGGTAAGCGTAACGGAGGCCGTTACCGGCTCGCCCACGCGCCAGCGCCCGTCTCGGTTGTCAAGGGTGGCGATCACGGGAACCAGACGAGTTTTTTCATCCAGCGCGGGCGAGACAAAGCTGATCTTCGCCTGCGCTTCGCGTCCGGCCGCGCGCACGGTGACTTCGGCGCCGGGGCGGATGCGCCCGGCATCAGCCGGTTGCAAGCTGAGAGTGAGCGACACCTGCGCCAGATTGGCGACGCGGTAGAGTTCGGCATCGGCGGCTACGGTCTGCCCCAGCACCACGCTGCGCGCGATGATCTGGCCCGAGACCGGGGCAAGGATGCTCAGACGGTTGAGGCCCCCTCCCCCGCCACCTGTCGCTGAGACCTGCTGGGCAGCTTGGGCGTAGGCGATACGCGCTTCAGCGGCAGCGGTGCGCGCGGCGATCACGTCCTGTTCGGGCGATACGCGCTGGGCAAAAAGCCGCTCCTCACGGGCAAGATTGCTCTGCGCCAGCGCGAGGCGAGCGCGACTGGCCTGCACTTCGCCATTCAGCTGGGCGGCTTCCCGGCTTTCAATAACCGCCAGCACCGCGCCGCGCTGCACGCTTTGGCCCAGATTGCGCGAGAGCGAGACCACCCGCCCGCCGATGGCGGCGGAAACGACCTGTGTGCCTTGCGGATCCCCCTCGATCAGAGCGGGCAGATCCAGCCTCCCCGCACCGCCCACCGTCGGATGGGTTATCTGTATGCCTGCCGAACCGATCTGTTCGTCGGAGAGGGAGACGAGGCTGGAATCCTTCTTGGTGGCTTCCTCCTTGGCGGGTTCCTGCGGCTTGTTTTCTCCGCAGGCGGCCAGCGCCATGGCAAGGGGCAGCGCGAAAGCGAATTTGCAATGGAGTTTCATGGGAAATCCTTATTCCGGCGCGCGAGCGGTCAGGCGCTCAAGGCGGGCGCGGGCGATGTGATAGGCGGTAAGCGCGTCGATGGCGGCTACGCGGGTGTCAACACCGGGATAAAAACGGGCCAGGCACCGGTTTAAAAAGGGGCCAGTTGGGTTGAATAAAAAGCCCCATGGTTGAGGCTGGACAGCATCGGCAGCGGGGAAGCGGCTGTAG
>Ga0075011_10000773_pt1 | contig 16961 bp, 11 predicted proteins | sample TARM_MetaG_T_14_FD_72354 | JGI IMG/M metagenome (GOLD analysis project Ga0075011, IMG submission 72354) | Freshwater microbial communities from Pennsylvania, USA, analyzing microbe dynamics in response to fracking - TARM_MetaG_T_14 | ecosystem: Environmental > Aquatic > Freshwater > River... | reverse complement strand
ACCGTCTCAACGTGAAAGGATTGCGGGAAATTATCCACTGGGGTTACCTTCTCTACTTGATATCCTAGCGACTCCATGATGCCAACATCTCTTCCTAAAGATCCTGGGTCACAGGACACGTATACCAATCGTTTGGGCTTAATCTCACCAATGGCTTCAAGTAGTATTGGATCACAACCCTTTCTAGGTGGATCTACAACCACCACATCCGCATAAATACCTTGATTCATGAGCTCTAAAATCACCTCTTCAGATTTTCCAAGAAGAAATTCTACATTTTCCACTTCATTAATCTTGGCATTTTCCTTGGCATCAGCAACAGCTTCTTCTACAACCTCAATGCCATAAACCTTCTTCGCCTTTTGAGACAAAAAGAGAGAAATCGTCCCAGCCCCAGAGTAGCAGTCAAACACAGTTTCCTCTCCCGTAAGCCCAGCGTACGCCATAGCTTTCTCATACATCACTTCTGTTTGCTTTGGATTTACTTGGAAAAAAGAATGGGGAGAAATCTTGAAGGTAAAGGGACCAATGGTATCATGAATGGCTTCCTTGCCATAAATAATCATGTTCTCTTTCCCCAAGACCACATTGGTCTCTTCTTTGTTGATATTAAGAAGTAGCGACTGAAATCCCTCTAAACCTTTCAATTCTTGCAAGAGCTCCTCCAAATGAGGTACATCCTTATTGGTCACCACCAATACCACCATGAGATCCCCTGTGTGAAACCCCTTCCGAACCATCACATGGCGAAGAAGCCCTTTAGGATTAACACCTTGATCCTCTTGATAGGTAGATAGCTGAAACTTCTCTGCCCATAGGCGAAGAATACCAAGCACCGCATCCCCCTGGGGATGCTGCACCATACACTTTTCTATGTCAATGATGCGATGAGACCTTTTGGCATAGAACCCCGCCACGAATTTTCCTTGGACCCTTCCCAAAGGAATTTGCACTTTATTACGGTAGGCGTACGGCACTTCCATACCCACCGTGTCTTCCACCTGATCAAAGGTACTCTTGCCAATCCGCGTTAGCGCATCAGACACCCGCTTCTTCTTGAAGGATCGTTGACCTTCATCATCCACATGCATCAAATGGCACCCACCACACTGTTCATAATATGGGCAAGGAGGATCCACCCGATGGGGACTCTTCTCTAGCACCTCCAGGAGTTTTCCAAAGCCATAATTCTTGTTGACCTTCAGCACCTTCACCAAAGCTTTTTCTCCAGGTAGTGCATAGTCCACAAAGAGAGGATAGTGTCCACTTTTCCCTATGCCTTCCCCCTGGTGACCCTGATCCACAAACTCCAGTACTAGTTCATCATTTTTCTTCATCATCTTTTCCATTCCTCATTTATCACTTATTCTCTTCCATTATAGTCCATGTCACTGGTTTATAGGCAAAAAAAATGCACCCATTCATAGGGTGCTGAAGTTTTTGAATCAGTTGCCAATAATTCAAATTTTTACATGTATTACTATATCACTCAGAAGTGATATAAATGTAAATTTTTCGAATCTAATTTGTAAACTTTATGTTAATTTTATTGTCAAATTTATGTGTTTTCCTCAAAGTAGCTGTGTCCCAAGCCTATCTTTAAATGTGTATAAATTGTTAATTTTAAAGAGGGGTCCATGGACCCCTCTTGTTACAAGCTTATGATTTTAATACGGTTCGTCCGTTGATGACCAAACTTCTCTTGCCATCAATGGTCACCAAAGTACCTTCTGTAAGCACTGACATGGCTTCCATGGCCTCGGCAATGATTGGAATATCATGCCTTAACGCCTCCACAGAGATATCTGGTGTCACCTGATTGGTTTCCACAATGATCCCAGCAGTTTTATGCAGAATCTCCATATATTCATCCGTTAAAGCATTCACCACCAAGATGTCTCCATCCATGATCTTCTCATCAGCCATCTTAAAACTGATGGCTTTTTTCACCACGCCACTAATGACTTGCTTGGTTTCGTGGGTCCGCTTCCCTTGAAGGAGCACCTCTCCTATGAGATGTACTTTGATCATGTTGGTAGACCCTACAAAGTTAATGGGTAGCCCTGCGGTGATTACCACAAGTTCTCCATCTTTCACAAATCCACGCTCTTTGGCAATTTGCGCAGTGGAGTCAATCATTTCATCAGTGGACTCATAAAGTTCTGCCACAATGGGATAAACCCCCCAATATACCGCAAGCCTTCTTGCCACAGACTTACTAGGTGTAATGGCCAAGATGGGACATTCTGGTCTAAACCTTGATGCATTCTTTGCGGTACTTCCGGATACCGTCGCAGAAATGATGGCTGAGGCCCCCAGCTCATAGGCTGTGGTGACACTGGCTAGGCTAATGGCCATGGGTACAGAAGAAGCATGACTCATCATATGCTTCGACAAGAGTTTGTCGTACTTGATTCGCCCTTCCACATCTTCTGCAATTTTCACCATGGTCTCAACGGATTCCACAGGATAACTACCATTGGCAGTTTCCCCAGAAAGCATGATACAATCCGTGCCATCTAAAATCGCATTGGCCACATCTGAAACTTCAGCTCTAGTGGGTCTTGGGAAACGCACCATGGACTCTAGCATCTGAGTAGCTGTAACCACAGGCTTTCCTGCTTGATTGCAAAGCTCAATGATCTTCTTCTGGATTCCAGGCACTTGTTCTAGAGGGATTTCCACGCCCATATCTCCTCTAGCCACCATGACCCCATCAGAGTACTTGATGATTTCTTCTACGTTGTCTACCCCTTCTTGATTTTCAATCTTGGACATGAGGAACACATCATCCGCGCCAAGGTTTCTTAACACCTTACGAATGGCCAAAACGTCCTCTGCTTTACGAATGAAGGAAGCAGCCACGATGTCTACGCCCATCTTGGCACCAAAAGCCAAATCCTCTAGGTCTTTTTCTGTCAATGCTGGAAGCTGGGTCTTCACCCCAGGTAGATTGATGCCCTTATTGTTAGAAATGGTCCCATTGTTTAAAATTTTGGTCTTGATGATCCCAGTGACCATATTAAGATCCACCACTTCCAATGCCACAAGGCCATCATCCACGAGAATTCTTGAACCCACTTGTACATCTTCTGAAAGTTTGTCATAGGTTAAAGAAAACTTTGTGGCATCACCAAGGATCTCTTCTTTGGTATACACCTCGATGAATTCCCCTTCCTTTAGGGCCACAGGCGCGTCCTTAAACTTATGGGTTCTAATTTCAGGTCCCTTGGTATCTAGTAATATGGCAATGTTTTTCCCAAGCTCCTCTGCAATTTTACGCACCCGTTCCATCTTGACTTTGTGCTGCTCATGATTGTCATGGGAAAAGTTATGTCTTGTGACATTCATCCCCGCTTTCATCAGCGCGCGGATGGTTTCCTCTGAATCCGATGTGGGTCCAATGGTACAGACAATTTTCGTTTTACGCATCTTGTTCCTCCAATCCCTTGTTATACAAGGTCCATAGCGATTTGGTACAGTTTCTCATTGAATGGTCTTTCCATTTTCAACGCTTCATTAATATCGTAATCTACAATATCTCCTCTTACGGTGCCCACTACTCTTCCAGACTTTCCTTCCATGAGCAGTTCCACCGCCCGGTGACCTAGTCTTGTGGCAAGGATTCGATCGTAGGCTGTGGGCATACCACCCCTTTGGATATGACCAAGCACCGTGGCTCTTGTCTCAATGCCCGAAACATCTTCAATTTCTTTGGCAATTTCGTCAGCGTTCCCCACACCTTCTGCAATGACCACCAAATTATGATGTTTCTTATGGCGTTTTCCTTCCATAACGGTTTTTAGAATTTCTTCCTTAGAGTACTTTTTTTCCGGTACAAGAATGGTGGTGGCCCCACCAGCAAGTCCTGCATAAAGCGCTAAATCTCCACAATCTCTTCCCATAACTTCCACTACGGATACTCTTTGGTGAGAAGAAGACGTATCTCTAATCTTATTAATGGCATCAATGACAGTGTTTTGTGCCGTATCAAAGCCTATGGTGCGATCTGTATATCCCATGTCGTTATCAATGGTTCCTGGAATACCGATGGTCTTAATGCCAAGGTCTGATAGACCTTTGGCTCCTTTAAAGGATCCATCTCCACCGATGACCACAAGGCCTTCAACACCGTAGACTCTTAATACCTGGGCTGCCTTTTCACGCACTTTAGGGTCCGCAAATTCTGGGAATCTGGCGGTCTTTAAAATGGTCCCACCCTTTTGCACGATATCTGAAACAGAGCTTCGATCCATGGGGAGTATTTCACCTTCAAAAAGACCTAAATATCCTTTGTAGATCCCCATCACTTCCATATTGTTCACCAGGGCAGTCCTCACCACTGCTCTTATGGCAGCATTCATACCAGGTGCATCTCCACCACTTGTTAAAATCCCAATTTTCTTCATTTTCATCCTCCTAAAGAGGCAGAAGAGTTTATCTTCCGTCCACTAAAATTTAGCCCATCTTATTGTATCTCTAAAATGAAATGATTTCAAGATGATGGAAAATGTCCCACCTTGTATATCTTTGATCCTAGGACTCTACCCGCTTCACATTCTCTTCCCCAAACTTTTCTTGAAGCATAGATACAATGGGGGAATCCTCGTCTACCCAAAGATCTCTAGAGAGCTGCATGACCTCTCTGGTATCTTGTGCCACCACAATAATGGGCATTTCCCCAGAAAAAGTCTTAAAGACCGTTCGAAGAGCTTGCACAGCTTTTCTCGCCGTGTCCATATTCGGGAAACGTAAATAGAGTTTGCTTGTTTTCTCCTCCAAATCATGAATGGACTCCACGATGAGTTTGGGGTCCTCTTCTTCTTTTATGGAGACCCGTCCCTTTAAGAGCACTATACGATCTTCCTTTAACCCTTCCACAATCTTTTCATAAGTTTTCGGAAATACAATCCCCTCAATGACCCCTGACAAATCTTCCAGCTGTAAAAAAGCCATCATGGCAGAGTTTCTAGTAATCTTCCTGGTAATACCTCGAAGAAGTCCCCCAAGGATCACTCGATCTCCATCTTGAAGGGCTCTTTCTTTCATCATGGCATCGGCAAAGAGCGCTGCATCATCTCTCACATCATCTAAAATACTATGATCCTCACTTAGAATATCCGATACTTTGTGACTTACAGCTTTTCTTAGCCGCTCACTATAATCATCTAGAGGATGCCCTGAAAGATACATCCCCGTCATGTCCTTCTCCATGAAGAGTAGATCTTTATGGGAAAACTCTTGGAGCTTTGGATAATCTACCTTCATGATGTCTTCTTCTTCCTGAAGATCAGCAAATAAAGAAACTTGTCCTTCAATGTTCTTTTTGTTCTTTTGAGAGAATCCATCCATGATTCTTTCATAAACCGCCAGCATCTGGGCACGGTTTCCATCCAGACCATCAAAGACACCACTGCGAATGAGTGCTTCCACGGCGCGCTTATTTAAAGTCCCGGCCCCACTATTTCTTTCTAAGAAATCCATGAGATTTCTATAGGGCCCTTCTTCTTTCCTCTTTGTCACCAAGGTTTCCACCATTTGTTTTCCAACGCCTTTGATGGCTCCAAGACCAAAGAGAATTTTCCCCTCTTTTACCCGGTACTTCCACTGAGAGTCGTTGATACTTGGGGAGGCCACTTCTATGCCCAAGGTTTTGGCAAAGCGCAAATAAGAGAAACACTTGTCCGCATTGCCAAGAAAAGAATTGAGCATGGCTGCGGTAAATTCTGCTGGATGGTAGCGCATAAGATAGGCCGTCTGATACCCAATGACCGCATAGGCCGCTGCATGCGCCTTGTTGAAAGCATAGCTGGCAAAATCCATCATCTGATTAAAGATGGTGTTGGCCACTTCTTCTTTAATACCACGGCGTACACACCCTGGTACCAGAACCTCTCCCGACTCATCGGTTAATCCATAGATGAAGTTCTTTCTTTCCTCTTCCATGACATCATGTTTCTTTTTGGACATGGCACGTCGCACAAGATCTGAACGCCCTAAGGAATATCCCGCTAAGTCTCGTACTATCTGCATTACCTGCTATAGTGATAGGTAATCCTTTGAACTTATCTCCAGATTTTCCCCCACTCCACACCGTGCGTGCAATTTTCACCGCACACGGCGTTCCATCGAGAATCTTATGGCTAAATATCTAAATAGTTTTCAACTTTTTCCAGGGTGAGCTTTTGCCCCTCTTTGTCGTATTCTTTGATAATGGATAGGCCTAATGTAAAGCGTAACCGATTGGTTTTTCTTCTCTGTTCAGAGTTCAGATTCAAAATCCCGAGATATTTCTCGAGAGTTTCCTCCTGTGTCGCATGAATTAGTTTATGAACATCTTCATGTATCAACACAAGATTCCTGAATTCATCAGTTCCGCCATCCTTACGGGCCTTTTTGTGATGACAATGTATTTCGGCTGTAGTTTCTATGGGTTTACCTAATACATAGCATTTTCCATTTTGCATTGAGTATAATGAAATTCTGTTATCAAAGTACTCAATGTTTTGGTTATTTGGGTAGTGCTTTCGCAATTGATTCAACAGCTTTAATTCATTGCCAAGATAGTCATGTATCTTTTCTCTTCCTTCAGGGGTGTATAGACAGTTCTTAATACTAAATGCCATCGGATTTTTAAACTGTATGGCGTATATTGGGTAGATAGGTTCGCCCGTTCCCTTGATGTATCGGAGCGACTTATACTTCCCATATCTCTGTATTTCTGTTTCCGTTAGGTCCCTACCAGTTTTCACTAAGCGATTACCATTTTGGGTGTTTAATCCATTGTATAACAGCCTGTAGGTTCTTTGTTGTATGTGATTCAAGTCACTTGATACCATCGTTGCGATACTGTAATAGTTTTGAATACCCATTACCATCGCATTGTATAGTACGATTTCCCTAACTTCACTGTCTGAGCTTCCTGCATGACATATCTTTTTAACTTGTTCTATCAGCTTTTCTGACTTGACTGCTAATGCTTTATCACTTATGTGTGAGAATACAGTATATTTATTTTTCTGATGATTCCATGTTACTTTTATTTTAAATCCAAGGAACTCCATGTACTGTTTCCTGACATCAACAATTTTTGTCTTTTCTGAAGATATTTCAAGTTTCAGCGTTTCTTTCAGCCATTTTTCAGTTGCGATTAATACTTTTTGTGCATCTTCATGTTTTCTACAGAAAACCCTAAAATCATCTGCATATCTCACAATCCACATTTCTTTAAGCTTTGTTGTCTCTTGCATACCACGGAAAGCATGAGAGGATGTAGTTCCATTAGCTGTCACCCTCTTTTTGTAATTATTAGTTACTGGGTGATTCTGCCATTGGCTTTCAATCCATTTGTCCAAGTCGTTCAATACTATATTGGCGAGTAACGGTGATAGAATGCCACCTTGCGGGGTCCCTTTTGTCGGGATTATGGTTTGTCCATTTTCCAGCTTTATTGGCCCTTTAAGGATTTGCTTAATTATCCAGATTAGTTGCTTATCCCTTATACCCATGGCCCATATTTGTCTGATTAATTTCTTGTGGTCAACGTTATCGAAGAACCCTTTAATATCAAACTCTATGACATGGTATAAGTTGCTCATCTGAAGCATTCTATATGTTCTAGCTATAGCATGTTCAACCGACCTTAACGGTCTGAATCCGTAGCTGTTATTTGAAAATTTCGCTTCACATATGGGTTGCATTACTTGTAGAATACACTGCTGTATTAATCTGTCCCAAATACATGGTATGCCAAGTGGTCTTGTTTTTCCATTGGGTTTAGGTATTTCCTTTCTTCTTACGGTTTTTGGTCTGTACCCATGTTCACTTCCGCGAATTATGAATTTCACTTTACTTACCACTTCTTCAGCAGTCAGTTTTGAAATATCTTGGATACTCAACCCGTCAGTTCCAGGAGTTCTGCTTCCACCATTGGTTTTGATGTTCCTGTATGCCAATAATATGTTCTCATCCGATAGTATTATCTGCATAAGGTTCTCTACTGTTTGTCCATCTTGGCTTTTTGAATACAACTCGTCGAAGACCGTTTGCATGTTGTAGTATTCGTTATGTCTCAGGTCTTCAATAGATTTTCCCTTTTTCTTTGACATAGGGCACCTCCCATCATATGATAGAGGCATTTTTGTCTTACTCGAATCCCCATGTTCAACTATATGATATTTGCTTGTTATTCTCGACTTGTGGCCATTCCTATACTACTCATTACAAGGAGTTTTAAAACGGTTCGACCACTACTTTTCAGCACCGATTCAGTTGCTTATTGTTCTTCGACAACTTGGACCTTTATGGTCCTCGGTACCTTTCCGTGTTCCAATAACTCTATCCTTACATATACCCTTAGGTTCTTACTATAAGCCTGTTAGCTTGGACACGCCCGCCAGATTTCTCCTTCGCGTACCATGGAATTTCATAACCAAGATTCTTACTTTCCCACACTAACGATGTCCCTTGAACATGTTCATACCTTTCGATATGCTTATATCTAGACCCTTTACATCGCAAGTTCGTCTGTCAGCGTCTTTTGCTGATATTCTAACCATAGGTATTTTATGGACTACCGACCTATCGACAACCATACCTCTTACTTTCTTCCTTTCATGCGGGTGGACTCTAGCCACTTTTGCACCAACATTACTTGTCCGTTTCTTAGGCTTAGGTTTCTTCAGCCGTCTTCACCGAGCTTCATACACCTAAACTTTCGTTTTATGATGCATGTCGGAGTATTATAGTATGCGTTTCAGGGCGTTACTCCTTCATTCCGCATATCGAGTTATTAGTTCAGACCTGTTGTTCTCGTAAGCTGATCAGCTAACATTCCTTGCAGGTCTGCTCAATCTTTTCAATTGAGAACGCGTCGCACCTTGATAAATAATAACCCCGTAAGTTACGGACAAAATGGGCTCTAGCTCCTTGCAAAGATAGGTGATTTTCTCAGGATGATTTTTGTTCTCGATATAGCGAGGAATCTCCCCCATGGGCCCTGGTCTATAGAGGGAAATTCCCGCGATGATGTCTTCCAATGAATCTGGTTTCAGCTCTTTCATAAAGCTTGTCATCCCTGCAGATTCTAACTGAAAAACCCCCACAGTCTTTCCTTCCCCGATCATCTTATAAACCTCTTCATCTTCAAGGTTTAAATTGTCAATATCGATGCTGATGCCTTGGTTCTCCTCCACCATCTCCACGGTGTCTCGCATCACCGTCAAGGTGCGAAGGCCCAAAAAGTCCATTTTTAAAAGCCCTAACTCTTCTAGGGTATTCATGGTGAACTGGGTCACCATGGCTTCTTCATTCTTTTGCAAGGGGACATAATTTACCAAGGGCTTTTCAGAAATCACCACCCCCGCCGCATGGGTGGAGGCATGCCGTGAAAGCCCTTCAAGCTTCCTTGCAATGTCCATGAGCTCCATGACCCGTCCATCGGTTTCATAGACCCTCTTGAGCTCCTTATTCATCTCCAAGGCCCCATCCAAGGTGATGCCCAGCACTGTGGGAATCATCTTGGCAATTTGATCTACTTCTCCATAAGGATAATTCATGGCACGACCCACATCTCGAATACATGCTCTAGCGGCCATGGTCCCAAAGGTGATGATCTGGGCCACATTCCCTGCCCCATATTTCTTCACCACATACTCAATGACCTCTCCACGCCGTTCATAGCAAAAGTCTGAATCGATATCAGGCATGGATATTCTCTCAGGATTGAGAAACCGCTCAAAGAGCAGTTGATATTCAATGGGGTCAATCTTGGTGATGTTTAAGCAGTAGGACACGCAAGAACCCGCCGCACTACCTCGCCCAGCCCCCGTGGCAATACCTTCATCATTGGCAAACTTGATAAAGTCCCAAACAATGAGAAAGTAATCCACATAGCCCATATCATTCATGATCTTCAGCTCATAATCAATACGAGAGGTGATCTCTCGCTCCTTTTCCCCTTCTAGACTCCTTAAAAAGTCCACATCGATCTTTTGTCCTCGGTAAGGCGCAAAGATCTGATACTTCTCCACCATGCCCTCATAGGTCTTCTCTGTGAGATAGCTGTAAGGAGACACCCCTTGAGGCAATGGAAACTTCGGCAGCTTGGACTCATGAAATACATAATCAAAGGAGCACCTCTCGGCAATTTTCACCGTGTTTTCTAAAGCCTCTGGTACATAGCGGAATAGATCCTCCATCTCCTCGTAAGATTTCAAGTAAAACTCCTCAGAAGGATAACGCATACGATTTTCTTCTTCCACAGTCTTTCCCGTTTGAATACAAAGGAGAATATCATGAGCTCTGGCATCCTCTTTTTTCAGGTAGTGGACATCATTGGTGCACACCAAAGGGATGTTCAGCTCTTTGGCCAAGGCAATGTTTAACGCATTGACCTTCTTTTGCTCCTCAAGGCCATGGTCTTGAAGCTCTATATAGTAATCTTCTCCAAAAACCCTTTGATAAAAAAGAGCCGCTTCTTTGGCTTTTTCTGGCATGCCAAGGTTAAAGTACTCTTGCACCTCTCCCCCAAGACACGCAGAAAGACAAATCAACCCTTCATGATGCTTCTCAAGAAATGCATGGTCCACTCGAGGCTTATAATAAAATCCAGACAAGGAAGCCTCTGAAACAATCTTCATAAGGTTCTCATACCCTGTTTCATTTTTCACCAAAAGCACCAGGTGATGGGTGGTATTTTCTGGGTCCTGGTGCTTGATGTGCATATCTTTTGCGGCCACGTAGATTTCGCAGCCGATGATGGGCTTTAGCCCATGTTTTTTCGCTTCTTTATAAAATTCCACACAGCCATACATGGTCCCATGGTCCGTGATGGCCACATGCTTCATCCCCAATTCTTTCGCCCGAGAAATGATGCCGCTGATTTTTGCAGACCCATCCAATAGGCTAAACTCTGTATGGAGATGAAGGTGGGCAAAGTGTTTTTCCATACGTTAAATCCTTTCTTCTTTCACACCATCCATTGAAGGTGCTACACAGTAAAGTCACATGCTTTGGAGGCTTCCACCATGGGCTTTAAGTTTTTCAATACCTCTTCCACATGATAGGGATCTACTTGGTAAGCCTCCATGGCCTCTTTGTTCTCAAAGGTGGTGATGAGACAAATGTCATAACTTCTTTCGGTAAAAAGTTCATCCTTCCCCACGGTGAGGCCTTTGAGCTCTGGAATCTGCCCTTCCATAGATGACAAGATGCCGTGAGCCTTGTCCATATTTTCCTTGCTATTGTTCTTTAACTTAAATAAAACCACATGGGTAAACATTATAGTCCTCCTCTTTTTTTATCGATATTTTATCTATACTATAGCACTATACCCTTTCCCGATTACTCATCCAGCGCATGAAGAATACTCATTCTAGAGGTGGCGATGAGCTTTTCTTTAGACCGTATACTCACATCCACCTTAGAATGCAGCTTGGATGTCTTCACTACTTGAATCTCCATGACAAAGTGGGCATCAATACCCAGCACTTCATAGAAGTCCGTGGAACACTTATCCAAACTACAGCTATAGTATTGGTTTTGTAGATGGGAGATGGCGGTCTTAGACATGAGCATAGAAAGCAGCCCTCTAGAGGCATTGCCCAATGGATCTAAAAACTCCGCGGTGATGACGCCATTATACAAGATGCGCCCTTCTCTTTTTTCCACGGTGAGGCTTCGGATGATCTTGTCTTCTATGGTATCTGTTTCCATGGGCTTCATGTGCCGCTCTTGAAGGGCTTTTAAGATATCTGTACGGGTGATGACCCCCACGAGCACCCCTTCTTCAGTCACTGGACACAACGGAAGATTCTCCCAGTCCATGATATGAGCCACATAAGACACGGTGGTTTTCGGGGTAATGGATAAGTGCACTGGCCGAAGCACATGTCCCACCCGATCACTGTCCTCTCTCCCTAGGGTCTCCTTGGGCGTAATGATGCCCTTGACTTGCATTTTTTCATCCACCACTGGAAATTTCTCATGGCCTGAGCGCTCAGACAAACGGATGTAGTCATGAATGGTTTCATGAACCTTTAAAGAATAGGTTTCCTTTTCAATAATATCTTTCACATAAGGAATGGTTTGCTTGATGAGGTTTTCTGAGATGCCTCGATTGATCATGGAAGCAGTGGTGAAAGTATCATAGGAGCAGGAGATGATGGGTAGTTTTAGACGATCCGCCAAAGCCACATTCTTCTCTGAAGCTTTAAATCCGCCGGTAATCAGTACACCTACCCCCATATTTAAGGCTTGGGTATGCACTTCGTCTCGGTTTCCCACAATGAGAAGTCCACCCACCGTGAGGTATTTCTTCATGGCCTCCAAGGTCATGGCCCCAATGTTAAATCGATAGATGGTCTTCTCTACCCCTTCTTTACCCCCTAAAAGCTCTCCATCCACGATGCGGAGGATTTCATTATAGGTGATGGACTCAATCTTCTTCTCTTTTTCGCTCTCCACCCGGATGGTGCCCGTTCTAGGCAGGGTTTCTAGATACCCTTCTTCTTCCATGATTTTGATGGCTTTATACGCCGTGGCATCACTGACTCCTTGATCTTTGGCTAAGGTTCTCACAGAAAGCTTTGTGCCCAGCTGCATTTCCTTGATGGATTCCATGATGCGATCAATCTTTGCCATTATAGCCCTCCCTTTCGAAGTTCATCTGCGATTTTCTCAATTTTTATTAGGCGGTGGTTGACGCCAGATTTTCCCACAGGAGGACTGAGCATTTCTCCCAGCTCCTTTAAAGATTCATCTGGATACTCCAGTCTCAGCTCTGCCACATCCCGTAGCGGCCTAGACAAGCGCCCAAGGCCAATTTCTTTTTCAATGAGCTTGATGGATTCCACCTGGCGCACCGCAGCATTGACGGTTTTTGATAAATTGGCTGTTTCACAGTTCACCAAGCGATTCACATTGTTTCTCATGTCCTTGACAATGCGTACATTTTCAAACTCAAAAAGGCTATTGTAAGCCCCAATGATGGATAAAACATCCACAATTTGTTCTCCTTCTTTCAAATAGACAATGTAGGCATTTTTACGCCCAATGACTTTGGCCGTGAGATTATAGCTGTTCACCAAATCTCTTAGCTCTTCTGCCAATTCCAAGGAGTTCACCACAAACTCCACATGATAGGCTTTCTCTGGATTGGACACGCTCCCCGCCCCTAAAAACGCCCCTTTGATAAAAGCTTTTTTTAGTTCATCAGAGTGGATCAGTTCTTTCCCAATGGAATAGTTGAGACCATAGGTACCTTCTTCTTCTTGCAAAATACCTGTTTCCAAAAGAACTCCTCGAAGACCCATCTCCTCTGAAATCACAATGACATAGACATTGTTCTTCTTCAAAGACCCCGCTTTCTTCACCAAGAGACGCCCATGGATTTTCAGATGATCCTTGAGCAGCTTGAAAATAAATCTCGCTGTGGAAGGGTTTTCTGTGGTAATTTTAAAAGAAAGCTTTGCAGAGCCAAAGCTTAGAGTGCCTGAAAGGCGCATGATGGCAGACAAAAGAGAGAGGATTTCCTCTCGCTTCAAATCCGTATTTTTGGTTATCTCATTTTTGACCGTGGATGAAAATGACATACTATCACCTAAACCTGTTATATTTTTTTGCAGAAAATATTGAATTTTCCATGAGATTATCACTGAAATTAGTACAGTTTACCAGTTAATTATAACATAAGAGGTCCTCCTACACACAGCCTCCGGCTCTGGTTTTAGCAAAAAAAGAAGGGCCACCACTTGAACTTTAGCGCTCCCCTTCTATCCTAACCTTGTTTATTTCTTTTTTTCATCTTGTTGTTTTTTGGCTTGAAGCTTTCCAGATAAAGCCACATATTCTAGAATTCTCTTCTTGTCACTAACCAGCGTCTCTTCCAAGATGATTTCCATGAGTTTTTTAGACAACTTCTCTGCATCATGACGCACAGATGACTCTCGGGGCTTGATAAAATCTCCTTGAATGAGCTTGAAAGGCTCTTCTTTGAACCCTTCATAATCGATCTCTACCTCAAACTGATTCATCCGATGATACTTCTCCCGAAGATGGTCATTGCGAATGGGCATATCATTGGCAAAGACATAATCCAACGGACCAATATCTCCATGGTCATACAAAGCTTTCAAATGGTCTGAGACCTTAAACCCATCGGTCTCCCCAGGTTGGGTCATGACATTGGCAATGTAAATTTTACGGCCTTTGCTCCTTTTAATGGCCTCTGGGACTCCCTTGACCAAAAGGTTCGGAATCACAGAAGTATATAAGGACCCTGGCCCCAAGATGATAGCATCGGCTTGGAGGATTTCTGTTTTCACATCGGCCAATGCCTCTGCGTCCTCTGGCATAATATACAGCCTTTTGATCTTTGCCCCTTCTTGAATACTCACATCTGGAATATGAGACTCCCCTACCACCAACTGATCATTCTCCAGCACCGCATGGATTTTCACATTCTCCAGTGTCACAGGTAATACTTTTCCTGAAATAGCCAAAACACTGGCCATCTTTTGCACAGCATCTTCAAAGTTTTCAGAGACCCCATCCATGGCTGCCAAAAATAGATTGCCAAAACTTTGCCCCTTGAGGCTTCCATCTTTAAATCGATACTGCATGAGCTCTTCCATGAGAGGCTCTGTATTGGCCAAGGCCACCAGGCAGTTTCGAATATCCCCTGGGGGCAAGATGCCTAAATCTTCTCGAAGAATCCCAGAACCACCCCCATCGTCTGCCACAGTAACCACAGCGGTGACGTTATTGGTATAGTTCTTGATGCCCTTTAAAATGGTGGATAACCCAGTACCACCCCCGATGATCACCACCCGTGGCCCTTGAACCAAGAGTTTTTGATCATGAATGAGGCTACCGATCTCTCTCGAATCCATATTGAATTGAATGCGACCATCTTGGACCAAACTCATGAAGCTTTTGATCAGCTCCGCTGTGGACACGTACAAGATGGATGTACCCAAAATGAGTAGATAAAGATAGTAATAGCTATAGGCCATTTCTCCATATCGCCTGAAAATCAGTTCGATGACCGCGAAAATAATCAATGCTATACCCACGGTGCCTAGACCAAACCATCGTTTGATCCCCACCCCCATATTTAACCAATCTTTCATCTTCATTGTTTCCACCACAATTCCACTAATTTCTATTGTTTCTATAGACAAGATTATACCACATATCATCAAAAGAAGAAGGTTCCCTTGATCTTACCAAAGGCCCTTCTTCTCTCTATCTTTATAGTTCGTTCTTTATAGTTCGTTACCACAGCTTTTGCAAAATCTTGCATCTTCATCATTTAGCCCTTTGCAGCTTGGACAACGCACCATGATTTTCTCTTCTCTCTTTTCCTTAGCCGGCAATAAGTCCGTCTCTTCCAGGGCATCTTTCAGCATCCCCCCTGCCGCCTTGGTAAAGGGCGTAAGGTCTTCCCTGGCACGCTTTGGATCTAACACAAGGCCTGAACCTGCTGCACCCCTCGCACCTATGTTCATAAGGATCGCACCTACAATGATGAGCACCATCCCAATAGGCGCATTGATAAAGGCGTCTTGACCACCACTGAAGGGATCATCTCCGAACCCTTGAAAAAAAGTAGATATAAATAGGATGAACCCCAAAAATATCAGTGCCATACCAATGTAATAGAGGCTCTTACGACCTTCTGAAATCTCTTTGGGATCTTTTTTCTCTTTCTCGTCCATGCCAGATCTCCTTTTATGCGAGAAGCATTTTAAGCTTCGTCCATTTCCTGCAACACTTCTTTGTACGCTTTTATAAATCCATGGTTGTTTTCCATGGTGGAGATGGATACACGAATATGACCTGGGATCCCTAGGAATCCACCGGGTCTGATGATGTATCCTTTCTTCATGAGTCTATGGAAAATATCCATGTCATCCCGTTTGGTATCCCATAAAATGAAATTGGCATCGGTGACCACATAAGGAAGTCCCATAGCCTCAAGTTCTTTATAGAAAAACTCTTTTCCCTTGGTGTTTTCAGCCACCACTTCACCTAAGAAGGCTTCATCCTTAAGGGCCGCCACTGCAGCCTCTTGAGCAAACAAGTTCACATCAAAGGGATCCACCACGCGGTAGAAATATCCAGCCAGTTCTTCATTAGCAAAGCCATAGCCCACTCGTAAAGAAGCCATGCCGTATGCCTTGGAGAAGGTACGGAGTACGATGAGGTTCTTATAGGCATCTAAATAACCGGTAGCATCAAAATAATCTTCTCTTGTGACATACTCCCTATAGGCTTCATCCACGATGATCATAACATCTTTTGGTACTTTGGCAATGAATCCTTCAAAGGCTTCTTTCCCGAAGGAAGAACCCGTTGGGTTGTTGGGATTACAAAGGTAAATGATCTTGGTCTTTTCTGTGATGGCCTTTTCCATGGCATCTAACTCGATGGTAAGGTCTTCCATGGACGTCTTCACCACCGTAGCCCCCATGAGCAATGCATTGTCTTCATACCGAGAGAATGAATGAGCACCCATGATGATTTCGTCACCCTTTTTAAGGAAGGTGGATGAAATGACTTTGATCAAAGAATCTGATCCTCCACCGATGAAAATCTCCGCCATGGGACGACCAGTTCTTTTGGACAGCTCTTCTCTTAAGCTATAAGAGCCAGAATCTGGGTAGAGGCTGATGTCTAATAGCGTTCTTTCAATGGCTTCCTTGACCTTAGGACTTGCACCCATGGGGTTTTCATTGGACGCCATCTTCACTACAGTGTCTAGCCCCAGTTCTCTTTTCACCTCAGATATGGGTTTCCCCGCCACATATCTTTTCATGGACAGAATTTCTTCTCTTACTTTGTATTGCATGTTTTTCCCCCTCTTGAAATCGTATACTCTCATGATACCCCATCTCCATGCCTCAATCAAGGAGAAGACTTTAGAAAGAAGGGTTCATTTTTAGGCAAAAAAAAAGAAG
>Ga0075011_10000772_pt1 | contig 16998 bp, 12 predicted proteins | sample TARM_MetaG_T_14_FD_72354 | JGI IMG/M metagenome (GOLD analysis project Ga0075011, IMG submission 72354) | Freshwater microbial communities from Pennsylvania, USA, analyzing microbe dynamics in response to fracking - TARM_MetaG_T_14 | ecosystem: Environmental > Aquatic > Freshwater > River... | reverse complement strand
TTTTTGTTTTATAGGATTGAAATATGTTACCAGTGATCGCTTTAGTTGGCCGTCCAAATGTCGGTAAATCGACTTTATTTAACCGCTTAACTCGTACTCGTGATGCTTTGGTTGCGGATTTTCCTGGTTTAACGCGAGATCGTAAATACGGGCAAGCAAAAATTGAGGAAAAAGAATTTATTGTTATTGATACCGGCGGTATTACTGGCGATGAAGAGGGAATTGATGCGCTAATGGCCGGGCAATCTTTGCAGGCAATTGAAGAAGCGGATGCGGTTTTATTTCTCGTTGATGCGCGTGCCGGGATGACGATTGCTGATCAAGCGATTGCCGACCACCTGCGTAAACAAGATAAAAAGATATTTGTTGTGGCCAATAAAACTGACGGTATTGATGCCGATTCTGCCTGTGGTGAGTTTTATGCGCTGGGGTTAGGAGAGGTTTATCATATTGCAGCGGCGCACGGTAAGGGGGTGCGTCAGTTGATCGATAGCGCATTAGAGGGTTTCTTTGACGATCTGCCTGAAGAAGATGAATTCGATGAGTTCGAGCAGCAAGCTGAGTATCTTGAAGACGATGAAGATGCCTTACTAAAAGAGCAGGAGCGCCTTAAAAATCTGCCTATTAAGCTTGCCTTAATCGGTCGCCCGAATGTCGGCAAATCAACACTCACTAACCGTATTTTAGGTGAAGAGCGGGTAATTGTTTATGACATGCCGGGGACAACGCGAGATAGTATTTATATCCCAATGACCCGCGATGATCGTGAATATATTCTGATCGATACAGCGGGCGTGCGCAAGCGTAAAAAAGTTAACGAGACGGTTGAAAAATTCTCCGTGATCAAAACATTAAAAGCGATTGAAGACTGTAATGTTGTGCTCTTAATTATTGATGCGCGTGATGGTATTTCGGATCAGGATTTATCGCTGTTAGGCTACACATTGAATGCCGGCCGCTCATTGGTGATTGCGGTTAATAAATGGGATGGCATGAGTGAATATGATAAGGAACGCGTTAAAAGTGAGTTAGACCGTCGCCTTGGCTTTATCGACTTTGCCAAAATTCACTTTATTTCCGCGCTGCATGGTACGGGCGTCGGCCATCTCTATGAGTCGGTTGAAGAAGCTTATGACTCTTCCACAAAACGTATATCGACATCAATGTTAACGCGTATTATGGGCATGGCTGTTGACGATCATAATCCACCTATGGTGCAGGGGCGTCGTGTTAAACTACGCTATGCACATGCAGGGGGGTATAATCCGCCACTTATTGTTATTCATGGTAATCAGGTTAAAAAACTGGCTGATTCATACAAGCGTTATTTAATGAACTATTTCCGCCGCTCACTGGGCATTATGGGAACGCCGATTCGTATCGAATTCCGTGAAGGTACTAACCCGTTTGAAGGGCGTCGCAATAAATTAACGCCAAATCAGATGTACAAACGCCAGCGTATGATGAAATTTCATAAAAAAGGAAAATAAATAATGCAATTACAGTGCCCTAAATGTGATCACGAACTGGCGCGTATTAGCACCTTAAAAGCGCATTGTTCTGCATGCGACTGTGATTTTAAACTGCATGCCGCATGTGACAAGTGTGGCGATGAACTGGAACTTTTACAGGCCTGTGGTGCGGCAAATTTATGGTGCCATAAGTGTAATGAACTTAAAAGTAAGTCAAACGCTATTTACAGTTTGCAGCCGAACTAAATTTCGCGCGGAGTTAGTTATAAAAAAGGCCATTAACTGAGCTCGGTTAATGGCCTTTTTGTTATCTGTTTAAAACAGGCAATTACTTGAAAACGACAGTGCGGTTCGCATAGACAAAGACTTTATCATCTAATACCTGCTGTAATGCGCGGCTTAATACTGATCGTTCAACATCCCGACCTGATTTGGCGAGATCTTCGGCGCTGTAGGCATGATCTATATGGGCAATATCCTGAGTAATGATCGGTCCTTCATCGAGATCGTTATTAACAAAATGTGCGGTTGCACCGATAATTTTTACGCCGCGATCAAAGGCTTGCTGATAAGGTTTGGCGCCGATAAAGGCGGGTAAAAATGAGTGATGGATGTTGATCAGTTTATTTTCATATGCGGCAACAAAGGTCGGCGTCAATATACGCATATACTTTGCCAGAATCACGTAATCAGGTGTATAAGGCGCGATGGTATCCAGCACTTGCTGCTCATGCGCTTCGCGGCTTAGTCCCTCATGACTGACTGTGTGGTAAGGGATATTAAATTTGCTGACTAGCTCTTCGAGTGTATCGTAATTGCCGATAACCGCTGCAATTTCAACCTCAATGCCGCCGTAGGTGCTTTTCATTAAAATATCACCCAGGCAGTGCGCCTCTTTGGTGACTAATATGACGATACGCTTACGTTTTTGTGAAACTAAAGTGCGGTGAGAGCCTGCGGGTAAATTAAAATCAAGATCAGCCAATAATGTGTGATCATTAAAGTAACCTTCAATTTCAGTACGCATAAAAAAACGGCCATGCTGATGGTCGACAAACTCGTCATTTTTAACAATATTGAGCTGGTGTTTTTGACAGATATTGGTGATCTGAGCAATCAGACCTTTGCTGTCAGGGCAATCGGTTAGTAATGTTTTCTTTTCCATTGTAATCTCTTTGTTTTTGTTGCTATACGTCTAGTTACCACAACATTTTTTATATTTTTTGCCGCTGCCGCAGAGGCAGCTATCATTACGCGCTATCTTACCTGATTTTTGTTCAGGATAAAAAATCCCGTCACAATAAAGCCACTGATCATGATCTTTAACAAAATTTGACCGCTCATGATGGTAGTGCAACTCCCCAGCTTCTAAAAACCAGGCTTTAAATTCGACAAAGCCACTATCAGCTAAGCTTTCTGTTGCAATTATCTGCAATGCTTTCCAGTCCAGGGTTTTTTCCGCTAACTCTGCGGCACTGAGATTGCCCCTATAATCGCTATGATAGGTGTCGAAAAGATGGTCGCCCAGCTGTAAAACAAAGGCGCTAAAACGGGAGCGCATCAGCTGTTCACAGCTCTCTGCCCGGCCTGTTTTATTGTGCACAGGTAAGCAACAGTGCTGGTATGTTTTTCCGCTCTGGCAGGGGCAAGGTTGTGTAGTTATATTGTTCATACTATTCTTTGGCTTATAAAAAAAGCGTTCCTAAGAACGCTTTTTTGTGCTTAATAAAAAGCGCTAATTATTGTCTGTGATTACTTCGTTTTGTATGCATCGTGATGGATACCAGCGGCACGACCGGAAGGATCGGCGTTATTCTGGAAACTTGCATCCCAAGCCAAGGCTTCAACGGTTGAACAAGCCACAGATTTACCATGTGGTACACATTCTGCTGCACTATCAAGCGGGAAGTGGCTGGCAAAGATAGTCCGGTAGAAGTAGGCTTCTTTTGTATCCGGTGTATTGATTGGGTATTTGAACTGTGCTGTGGCCAGTTGCTGATCCGTTACTTGCGTTTCAATATGCGCTTTTAACGTATCAATCCAGTTATAACCCACACCGTCAGAGAACTGCTCTTTTTGACGCCATAATACTTCACTGAGCAGCTGTCCTTCAAAGGCTTCACGGAGAATATTTTTCTCGATACGGCCATCTTTGATCATTTTAAGTTCAGGGTTAGTGCGCATCGCCACATCCATAAACTCTTTATCCAGGAAGGGAACACGTGCTTCAATTCCCCAAGCTGCCATGGATTTATTCGCGCGCAGACAGTCAAACATATGCAGTTTGCTGAGTTTACGGTTCAGCTCTTCATGTAACGCTTGCGCATTAGGCGCTTTATGGAAGTATAAGTAGCCGGCAAAGATCTCATCGGCACCTTCACCTGAAAGCACCATTTTGATGCCCATTGCTTTAATCTTACGAGCCATCAGGTACATAGGTGTTGAAGCGCGTATAGTGGTGACATCGTAAGTTTCAATATGGTAGATAACTTCGCGCAGCGCATCGATGCCGTTTTGTACGGTAAAGATAATCGGATGGTGAATAGTGCCTAACTCTTTGGCGACTTTTTCAGCGGCGGCTAAATCGGGCGAGCCTTCCAGTCCGACAGAAAAAGAGTGCAGTTGTGGCCACCATGCGCCGGTTTGGTCGTTGTCTTCAATGCGCTGCTTAGCAAATTTTTGTGTGATGGCAGAGATAACTGAAGAGTCCAATCCGCCAGATAACAATACACCGTAAGGTACATCACACATCAACTGGCGTTTAACCGATGCTTCAAGCGCTTTACCTATTTCAGCCGGGCTACCGCCGTTATCTTTCACTGCATCATATTGCATCCAATCGCGCACGTAATATTTAGTGATTTCACCGACTTCACTGTCTAAGAAAGATCCGGTTGGAAATTCCTGAACTTTTGTACAAATTGGAGTTAATGCCTTCATTTCAGAAGCAACGAAAAAGTTACCGTGTTCATCCCAGCCCATATAAAGTGGAATAATGCCCATATGATCACGGCCAATCAGGTATTTATCTTTTTCAGCATCATATAAACAGAAAGCAAAGATGCCGTTAAGGTCATCTAAGAATGCATTGCCTTTTTCTTCATATAAACCGAGAATAATTTCACAGTCAGATTTTGTTTTGAACTGGTAGCCACAGGTCAGTTGTGCTGCTAATTCTTTATGGTTATAGATTTCACCATTTACTGCCAGAATATGTGTATTATTTTGATTGTATAGTGGCTGTGCGCCTGTATTTACGTCGACAATTGACAGACGCTCATGGACAAGGATCGCTTTATCAGAAGAGTAAACACCGGACCAGTCAGGGCCACGGTGACGAAGCAGTTTAGACATTTCAATTGCTTGTTGGCGCAATGCGATAGGATCGCTTTTAATGTCGAGCACACCAAAAATAGAACACATAACGTTACCTTTTTATTTGAATACCAATACTGTGAGTATTTTGTATCTTTGAATATTTAATAATGCTTTTCCGTTTGCTCAAACACAGCAAAAAGAGAACGATTTTTTTAGACAAATTTAATTATACGATTTTTGCAGAATACTAATGAAAAGTCACACTAAATCCGTGTAAATAGGTCATAAATAGACGGATTAGCTGATTTTAATCTTATAACTCCTGTTTATGAGCGCTTTTCGTTAAAACGAGATTCACCTCCGAACAGACATGGCGTGCAAAACCGGATCCCGCCTCCACATACATATTGTAAACAGGACTGACACCCAGTTCAGTTAACTCATTTTCATCTTCTTTATAATGTGCCAGCGCCGCCACTTTAAAGCTGCAAAATTTGATTTTTTTCAGTTGCTCAGCCGCATAACGGTTACCGTTATGATCTGGCATCGCTAATAAAATAAGTTTGATATTATCAGTGAGCTGCAGTTTATTCCAAAAATCAGAATCGAGGGCATCCCCGGTAATTACCCGCCGACCTAATTCGCGATGCTTTAGGGTGGTTTGCTGATCATAATCGAGCCCCATTACCTTTTCACCATAAGCCTGTTTTAAAATATCATAAGCGCCTGTGCCGATGCGGCCCATCCCCATCACCAGTATTTGTGCATCGCCAACGCGAACCGGGCGATCGTCTTTATGCAGACGGGTCGACTGGAAGCGTTTTAATGACAGTGTAAAGCGGCTGTAGATAGTATCGGAATATTTGTTCAGTAACGCGGCAATAATAAAACTTAAGGAAACGGCGAGCGCGGTAATAATCAGCCAGTCTTGCGTTAACCAGCCCTGATGGGTGGCAAGGGATGCGACAATTAACCCAAATTCACTGTAATTTGCGAGGCTAAAAGAGGCAAAAAGTGCGGTGCGGGAACGTAGTTTAAATTTAGTCAAGGTAAGAAAATAGAGTACAATTTTACCTAACAGCAGCAGTGACAAGATAGCGGCCACCGTCAGGTGATCAATATTGGGTAATCCCCCTAAACCGATAGTTAAAAAGAAACAGATTAAAAACAGCTCTTTCATATTAAACAGTGAGTTCGCCATATTTTTAGCGCTCGGGTGCCCGGCCAGTAGCATACCGGCGATCAGGGCCCCTAAATCGGCTTTCACGCCCACCGATTCAAATAATCCGGCGCCCACTACCAGTGCCAGGAAAAAACCATATAAGACCAGCAGTTCACCATGACCTGCACGGTCCAGTAGTTTAAACAGCAAAGGCCTGACGAGAGGTAAAGCAAGTAAAGTAAACGCCCAGATAGAGGGAATTTTACCTATTGAAATTGCTAAGAAGAGTACCGCAAAAATATCCTGCATAATCAAAATGCCGATGGCAAGTCGCCCGTACAGCGAGTTTGTTTCGCTTTTTTCTTCAAGAATTTTTACTGCAAATACAGTACTGGAAAAACTTAAAGCAAAAGAGATAAGGAGTACAGAGGAGATCTCCAGTGAGCTGAAAAAAGAGAGGCCTAGCTGTTTTAATGCAAACAGAAGCAGGGTGTAAAAAGCTATGCTGCTGAGCATATGAATACTTGCTCCACCCCAAACTTCTGCTTTGAAAAGGGTGCGCAGATCTAATTTCAGGCCAATCGTAAAAAGCAGCAGAGTGACACCTAAATTAGCAAAGGTGGTTAATCCTTGTGTTGATTCAAAACCGAAAAAATTAAGGGCAAAACCGGCCACTAAAAAACCTATCATAGGGGGTAAGCCTGTGAAGTTAATTAGCATACCAAAGGTAAATGCGGTGCCGATAAAAAGTAATAGCGTAGTATCCATGGAGTCAACTTTTATAAAGGGGAATTTTAATATCTGTTTGATTTTATGGTAAGAAAGCAAGTAGGACAAATGTTTTTATGGTATTTTCTAGCCTGTTTGGCCCTTATCTCCTTACTGAGCGTTATTGTTCTGCGCAACCTGTTTTTGTTGCCTCTCTAATGCTGCTTGATGTTCCGGCAAAGAGTAGATAACGAAGGTCGTTGTATCAGGCCATTCACGCGTGACGGTTAATTCAATACCATCGTCCAGTAACCACTGGAAGCTTGCTTTACCCTGGTTTATCGTACCTGTTTGATGGTCCGGTTCACCATGTTTTTGGGCCAGTTCGCTTTTAACTTGGTCGATAAGTTGCGGATTGCTTCGCCCGACAAAGGTATACCTGGCACTGACAAAGCGATCTTCCTTTGTGTAGGTAAGCTGGAGCTCACTGCTCCCAGGTATTACTGCGCCGGTAAAATAGGTGTCCGAGCGGTTATTGTCATCTTCATCAATGACGGTAATGTTTTCTGTTTTAATCTGTTTGCGTAACAGCTCACGATTAGCGCAGGCAATCGGGACTGAAAACAGCTGTGTTGTTGCGCTGTCAAAACAGCTTAACTGTTTTTTTAACAGATTAAAACGCGCGTTTGCCCACGCCTGAGTCGATTGCTGATAAAGGGTCAGCGCACGTTGTAGATCACGCGCAACACCCAAACCATTTTCATACAGGTAGGCGAGTCTTGCATGGGCTAAATTATAATCAAGCTGAGACGATTTTTGGTAATGTTGTGCCGCTTTTATGGCATTTGGCGCTATTATATAGCGTCCTTTTTTATCAACTATACCCTGTTCATAAATAGTACCCAGTTGATATAAAGCTTGCGCGTGACTCTGCAAAGCTGCGCTGTTGTACCACTGGACTGCCATGTGAATATTTTGCTCTATGCCCGTGCCATTTTGGTAGAGCATCCCGAGTTTGAATTGTGCTGCGCTATTGTTTTTACTGGCGGCCTGTTTGTACCAATCTAGCGCTTCTTTTAAATCGCTGTCGCCGCCTTTGCCCAGTTCGTAAAACTCGCCGAGTTTGTACGCAGAAGGCGCATAATAGTTATTTGCTGATGTTAAATAGAGAGACTTTGCTCGCTGATAATCTTGGGCAGAGCCGCGGCCATATTCATACATTAAGGCGAGATGATACTGGGCGAGGGCATTTCCCTGCGTTGCTGCTTTTTCATACCATAAAATAGCCTGGCTGTAATCTTGTTCAACGCCTCTGCCTGATTGGTATAATGTCCCAAGATTAATCTGCGCTGTGAGGTGGCCTTGTGTTGCAGCTTTAGTAAACCAGATAAAACTTTCACTATCGCTTTGTGCAACACCTAAGCCTTGCTGGAAATGTGTTCCCAATTGAAATTGGGCGATGGCATCACCTTGATTGGCGGCCTTTAAAAACCACTTGAGTGCTTCCTGATAATTTAAAATAACCCCCGTTCCTTTGTCATACATAGTGGCCAGTACGTATTGCGCTGCCGCGTCGCCTTTATCTGCCGCTTGCGTATACCAGTGCACTGCCTGCTCATAATCTTGTGCGACCCCCTGACCGCTTTCATAGAGCCAGCCTACTGTGTATTGCGCAGCGGTATCGCCCGCCTGTGCTAATGGTTTCCAGAGCTGCATCGCGCGTTGATAATCACCCGCTTGTGCCGCTTCATATCCTTGGGTAAATTCAGAACTGGCGAAAACCATCGGACTGCACAGCAGAGTGAGGCTTATTGACCAGTAAGATAATCGCGAAAATTTTAGCATTATGTAAATTAACATCCTTGTTAATAGCTAAATCAATAGTCAAGTATAAGTCATATAGAAACAGATAAAGAGAGTACGCTAGTGGGTGTTAAATATTTGTGAATTAACGCACGATTAAACAAAATCGGTTATCTCTTTTTCATTAATAAGTGCTGATCCTTATATTGTTTTTGCTTATGCTACAGCAAGGCAAAATTTCACTTTCCCGGCAATAAGCGAGTGGCTGATGTTTATATTCAACATTGCCACTGTGCAGTTGGCATCGGCAGGCACCGCAGTGACCGTCCCGGCAGTTATATTCCACAGCTATTGCCTGTGCTTCTAAATTCTCAAGCAAGGTTTTTTTTGTATCTAATGGATATTCAATACCGTTGACGGTTAGTTTTACGGGCATGCGGGTTTATAACTCAAATGTGCTGAGATCTTCGCTATCAACTTTACTGTTGATCTGACCGACTAAGTAAGAGCTGATTTCCGCTTCTTGAGGTGCAACTTGGACGTTATCACTCACCAACCAGTGGTTGATCCATGGGATTGGATTGTTTTTTACGGCAAAAGGCGCTTCGTAACCGATTGCCTGCATGCGTTGGTTGGTAATATATTCGACATACTGGCATAAAATCTGTTCATTAAGGCCAATCATTGAGCCATCTTTAAACAGATATTTTGCCCACTCTTTTTCCTGCTCTGCCGCCTGCATGAATATTTCACGGCCTTGCGCGAAACATTCAACAGCAATTTCAGCCATTTCCGGATCATCTTTACCATCCGCCCAGAGGTTTAGAATCTGTTGGGTCGACGTTAAGTGCAGCGCTTCATCACGGGCAATCAGCTTGATTATTTTGGCATTGCCTTCCAGCAGATCGCGTTCGGCAAAAGCAAATGAGCAGGCAAAAGAGACGTAAAAACGAATTGCTTCCAAGGCATTAATGGAGCAGATACATAAATACAGTTTTTTCTTTAATGCGCGCAGTGAAAGTACCTCTTTATCGCCCTGAATATTAATATAATCAATCTCATTTTGCTCCAGACCGTGCAGTTGAAAAAACTGTGTGGCGTGGATCAGTGCGTCATAGTAGCCGGCAATATCAGCAGCCCGCTTGCGGATCTCTTCATTACTGACAATATCTGCAAATATTTCATCAGGATCGGTAAACAGATTACGCAGAATGTGGGTGTAACTGCGGCTGTGAATTGTTTCTGAGAAAGACCAGGTTTCAATCCAGGTTTCAAGCTCCGGTAGTGAAACAATGGGCAGCAGTGCGACATTTGGGCTGCGTCCTTGAATCGAATCAAGCAGCGTTTGGTATTTCAGGTTTGAGATAAAAATATGCTGTTCATGATCCGGCAGATTCATAAAATCAATACGATCGCGACTTACATCGATCTCTTCCGGACGCCAGAAGAAGCTTAGCTGCTTCTCTATCAAGCGTTCAAATACATCAAAGCGTTGTTGGTCATAACGGGCAACATTGACCGGATTACCAAAAAACATCGGTTCTTTCATTGCGTCATTAGGGACAAGTGAAAAAGTGGTATAAGCCATTTTGCATCTCCATGCTGAATTTATCTGCCTGAGCGTGTTCAATAAAAATCTCAGGCACTGTTAAAACTAGAAAGACTCAGAGTCAGTTATATTTTACATGCGCCGCTTGCACAGCCATCATCATCGATCACTTTTTCATCGTCAGCACCGTCACGGGTATTATGGTAATACAATGTTTTAACCCCCATTTTATAAGCGATTAAGAGATCTTTTAAGAGGTTGGTCATGGGCACCCGGCCGTCATCAAAACGTTTCGGATCATAGTTGGTATTGGCGGAAATAGCCTGATCGACAAATTTTTGCATAATACCAACCAGCTCTAAATACCCCTGATTATTGGGAATGTTCCATAATAACTCGTAGTTGTCTTTGTATTTATCAAACTCCGGTACCACTTGTTTTAAAATACCGTCTTTGCTGGCTTTAATACTGATAAACCCTCGTGGTGGCTCTATGCCGTTGGTTGCATTTGATATCTGGCTGGATGTTTCTGAGGGCATCAATGCAGAGAGTGTTGAGTTACGCAGACCATGCTTAACAATATCTGTGCGCAATGTTTCCCAGTCTAAGTGGTAGGGTTCATCACAAATCTCATCTAACGATTTTTTATAGGTATCCAGCGGTAAAATGCCTTGCGAATAACGTGTTTCATTAAATTTAGGGCATGCACCACGCTCAATAGCGAGTTTATTAGACGCTTTTAAGAGATAAAACTGGATCGCTTCAAAGGTTTTATGGGTGAGATTGTTGGCACTGCCATCAGAGTATTTAACCCCATTTTTAGCCAGATAATAGGCATAGTTAATAACGCCTATACCCAGTGTTCGACGTGCCATGCTGCTGTTTTGCGCCGCTTTAATCGGGTAATCCTGATAGTCCAGCAAGTTATCCAGTGCGCGCACCGTTAATTCAGCCAGCTCTTCTAATTCATCTAAAGATTCAATCGCCCCTAAGTTAAGCGCGGATAAAGTGCACAGTGCAATTTCACCCTCTTCATCCATAATATGCTCAAGCGGTTTAGTCGGCAGCGCTATTTCCAGACATAAGTTACTTTGACGAATCGGTGCTACTTTACTGTCAAACGGACTGTGTGTATTGCAGTGATCGACATTCTGAATATAGATACGGCCTGTACTGGCGCGCTCCTGCATCAATAATGAGAACAGTTCAACCGCTGCAATGGAGCGCTGGCGAATGGAGCTATCGCCCTCGTAGAGCGTATATAAACGTTCAAATTCGTCTTGATCTTCAAAGAAGGCATCATATAAACCCGGTGCATCAGAGGGGCTAAATAGGGTGATTGACTTACGATCAATTAAACGCTGATAAAACAGGCGGCTTAACTGCACCCCGTAATCTAAATGGCGAACACGGTTGGAATCAATACCGCGGTTATTTTTCAGAACCAGTAAGGATTCAACTTCAAGATGCCAGACCGGGTAAAAAACCGTCGCTGCACCGCCGCGAACACCGCCCTGAGAGCAGGATTTTACCGCGGTTTGGAAATATTTGTAAAAAGGGATACAACCGGTATGGAATGCTTCACCGCCACGGATAGTACTGCCTATTGCGCGGATTCGCCCGGCATTAATGCCTATGCCTGCGCGTTGTGATACATATTTTACAATAGAGCTGGCTGTTGCATTAATGGAGTCTAAGCTGTCGCCGGTTTCAATTAATACACAGGAGCTAAATTGACGCGTTGGTGTGCGAACGCCAGACATAATTGGCGTCGGCAGTGAAATTTTAAACTGCGATGCCGCATCATAAAAACGTTTAACGTAATCTAAACGTACCGACTTATCGTAATTTGAAAATAAGCAGGCCGACACTAAGAGATAAAGAAACTGTGCACTTTCGTAAATTTCACCTGTTACTCGGTTTTGAATCAGGTATTTACCTTCCAGTTGTTTGACCGCGCCATAGGAGAAGTTTAAATCACGATCATGATCGATGAATTTTTCCATCTCTTCAAATTCCTGCTTACTGTAGTCTTCCAGCAAATGCGCATCGTACTTGCCTTTAGAGCACATTTTACTGACGTGTTCAAAAACACTGGGAGGGGTGAAGCGACGGTAAGCTTTTTTACGCAGGTGAAAAACGGCAAGGTGCGCAGCGAGATACTGGTAATCGGGTGATTCTTCGGAAATAAGATCTGCTGCCGCTTTAATAATGGTTTCATGAATATCGTCAGTGCGAATGCCGTCATAAAATTGAATGTGTGAATTTAATTCAACCTGTGAAACTGAAACGTTATTTAGTCCCTCCGCAGCCCAAGTAATGACACGGTGAATCTTTTCGAGGTCGATATGTTCTTTTTTGCCGTTACGTTTAGTGACAAACAGGTTTTTATTCATTCGGGTTACCTTCTTTCTGGCGGCAGTAATTTTACGGTAATAGATTGATTGCTATCGCGCTAAAACACTACATCTTGTGTTTAATTTATTTGTGAGGCACAAGATAGCGCTTTTTTGCTTTTTATCAAGTGAATATTTATCATCTTGCGTGGATTGTTTTGTGGATAAATCTGGTATAAAAAAATAGGTTAGCGCTGACTAACATTGACCTTTAAGTCAGCGTTGTTTTTTGTAAAATGCAATGATTATTTGTAAAAAATATTAACTTAAAAATAACAGATTGTTAATTAATAAAATAATTGCAGAATTTGCGGCGAGTGCCGCTTTTGTGTTCATTTAGCCATTCTTTGCCTGTTTTTCAGGCGATCAAATAAACGCCTGTTTAACGCTTCACGCAGCGTAACATGTAATTGACATCCACATTACGGGTGAGAATAAATTCACCGGCCAGTATGCTAAATTCTACGCCGCATAAGTCGATGCAATCTAAAGTTGTTTTATCAATAGCGCTTAGCAGCTGTGATGGTCGAATAAATTTTTCATACTCATGTGTGCCTTTCGGGACCCATCTTAAAAGGTGCTCCGCCCCTAAAATCATCATTAGATAAGCTTTAAAGGTCTTATTGATGGTTGAAAAATAAACTGTTCCGCCGGGTTTAACCATAGCGCAGCAGGCTTGAATAATAGAAGCAGGATCGGGTACATGCTCGAGCATCTCCATACAGGTGACCAGATCAAACTGTCCGGCATGCTGCTCCGCAAATTCTTCGGCTGTTATTTTTTGGTAATCAATGTCAATTTCTGTTTCCAGCGCATGTAAGCGCGCAACCTGCAATGAAGCGTGCGCCATATCAATACCTACCACTCTTGCGCCTTGTCTGGCCATGCTTTCAGTAAGAATACCGCCGCCACAACCGACATCAACAATGGATTTAGCAAATAAACCGCCAACGCCTTGTTCGATATAGGCAAGCCGGGTCGGATTGAGCATATGCAGGGGTTTGAAATCGCCCTCTAAATCCCACCACTGTTCGGCCATTGCGGAAAATTTTTCAATCTCTTTGGGATCGACATTATGGGGTGTTGCATTATTGTTTGCAGGCATGCGCTGTACTCTGTTATCGGAAGTCGGCTTATTATAACCCGATAATGTTAATAATAAATTCATTTTACGACTGACTGCTGCAACGGTCAGCTTCAGAGGAATAAGTCCATTTTGCGCATAGACTGCACATTATCCCAGATTAGGGTGAACATTTGCTGCGAATGCGTTTCTTCATTGCAGATTTATGTTAATATGCGCAACTCACTAAAATTCAGTCGATATTATAATAAATTAAGGATTTAGGTCTCTATGAGCGAATTTGCCTCTGACGTTTCTCCAATCAACATTGAAGATGAATTAAAGAACTCTTATCTTGATTACGCAATGAGCGTTATTGTTGGGCGAGCATTACCTGATGTACGCGATGGTCTTAAACCGGTTCACCGCCGTGTTTTATTTGCAATGAATGTATTGCGCAATGACTGGAATAAACCTTACAAAAAATCAGCACGTGTGGTGGGCGATGTTATCGGTAAATATCACCCGCACGGTGATACTGCTGTATACGACACTATCGTGCGTATGGCGCAGCCGTTCTCTCTACGTTATATGCTGGTTGACGGGCAAGGTAACTTCGGCTCTGTCGATGGTGATAGTGCTGCTGCGATGCGTTATACGGAAATTCGTATGGACAAAATCGCGCATGAATTATTAGCCGATTTAGATAAAGAAACTGTTGATTTTGTACCTAACTATGACGGTACCGAATTTATTCCTGAAGTAATGCCGACAAAAGTACCGAATCTATTAATTAATGGTTCATCAGGTATTGCTGTGGGTATGGCAACCAATATCCCGCCGCATAACCTGGGTGAAGTGGTTGATGGCTGCCTGGCCTTGATTGATAATCCCGACCTCACTATTAATGAATTGATCGAATATATTCCCGGTCCTGATTTCCCGACTGCTGCTATTATCAATGGCCGTAAAGGTATTATCGATGCCTATCATACGGGGCGCGGTAAGGTAAAAATCCGCGCGCGAGCGGAAATAGAAGTGAATGAAAAAACCGGACGTGAGACCATAGTTGTCCATGAACTGCCTTACCAGGTTAATAAAGCGCGTTTAATTGAAAAGATCGCGGATCTGGTAAAAGAGAAAAAAATTGAAGGGATCAGTGCCCTGCGTGATGAGTCAGATAAAGACGGCATGCGTATGGTGGTTGAAGTAAAACGGGGTGAAGTGGGTGAGGTGATTTTAAATAACCTTTATGCACAAACACAGATGCAGGTTTCATTTGGTATTAATGCTGTTGCATTAGATCACGGTCAACCGAAACTGTTTAACCTCAAAGAGATGCTCGAAGCGTTCATTTTACATCGTCGTGAAGTGGTTACACGGCGCACTGTATTTGAACTGAAAAAAGCCCGGGACAGAGCGCATATCCTGGAAGGATTAGCAATCTCACTGGCAAATATTGAGCCTATTATTGAACTGATCCGTCACTCGGCGACCCCGAGCGAAGCAAAAATTGCGCTGCAACAGCAGGGATGGGAGTTGGGTAATGTCGCTGCAATGCTTGAAGCGACTGGCGTTGATGCCGCGCGTCCTGATGGTTTGGCGATTGAGTTTGGCGTGCGTGATAACCTGTATTTCATGACTGAAATTCAGGCACAGGCCATCCTTGATCTGCGTCTGCACAAATTAACCGGTCTGGAGCACGATAAAATATTAAGTGAATACAAAGAGCTGCTTGATATTATCAAAGCCCTGGTATTTATATTAGGTAATCCGGAACGTTTAATGGAAGTTATCCGCGAAGAGTTAATCGAGGTGAAAGCCAACTTTGCTGATCCGCGCCGCACTGAAATTACGGCCAGTGAAAGCGATCTTTGCATAGAAGATCTGATCACGGAAGAAGATGTTGTGGTGACACTTTCGCATGAAGGTTACGTTAAATATCAGCCATTGACTGATTACGAAGCGCAGCGCCGGGGTGGTAAAGGTAAATCAGCGACTAAGATGAAAGATGAAGATTTCATTGAAAAACTATTGGTTGCCAGTACCCATGATACGATTTTATGTTTCTCTACACGTGGCCGTTTATACTGGCTGAAAGTATTCCAGTTACCTGTCGCTTCCCGTCAAGCGCGCGGTCGTCCAATTGTAAATATCTTACCGTTGGAAGAGGGCGAACGTATTACTGCGATTCTCCCTGTTCGTGAATATGAAGATAATAAATTTGTATTTATGGCAACAGCCAACGGTACGGTTAAGAAAACTGCATTAAGTGCTTACAGTCGCCCGCGTGCCAGTGGTCTGATTGCGATTAATTTAAATGAAGATAATGAGCTAATTGGCGCGCAAATCACCGATGGCTCCAATGAGATAATGATTTTCTCTGATGCAGGTAAAGTGGTGCGCTTTAAAGAAGCGGAAGAGACCTTAGCTGTTGATGAAGAGGGGGCCCCAATCTTAGATGAGGACGGCAACCAGGAAATCCGCTTTAAAGGTGTGCGTCCAATGGGCCGTACTGCAACGGGTGTTCGTGGTATTAAACTTAAAGATGGCGAGAAAGTTGTCTCTTTAATTGTGCCTAATGAAACCGGACATATCTTAACCACCACTGAAAATGGTTACGGTAAACGTACGCCACTTTCAGACTACTCGCCTAAGAGCCGGGCAACGCAAGGTGTTATCTCAATTAAAGTGAGTGAGCGTAACGGCAAAGTGGTGGGTGCGGTGCAGGTTGATGAAAATGATGAAATCATGCTGATCACCAACAAAGGTACGCTGGTGCGGACTCGTGTTAGTGAGGTATCAGTTGTCGGCCGTAATACGCAGGGTGTTACCTTGATTCGCACTGCTGAAGATGAGAAAATCGTTGCCTTGCAGCGGATTGATGAAATTAAGGATGCGCCTGTTTATGAAGAGGAAGGTGAGGCTGTAGAGAGTGAGACAGTGTTAGCCAGTGCAGAGGCTGTTGATGAAGAGTTAACATCAGAAGATGCGCCCCAAGAGTAAACAATTCAGACATTAAAATAAGCGGCTTTTGCCGCTTATTTTGTTTTAAGAGATAAACAATAAGATGACTAAAATATTCAATTTCTGTGCAGGCCCGGCTATGCTACCTGAAGCGGTCATGCAACAAGCACAACAAGAATTTTGTAACTGGCAGGGGATGGGGGTTTCCGTTATGGAAATAAGCCACCGCAGCCCTGAATTTGTCGCCATGGCGCTGCAGGCAGAACAAGACCTGCGTGATTTGATGAATATTCCAGACAATTATAAGGTCTTATTTTGCCATGGTGGAGGGCGCGGGCAGTTTGCCGCTGTGCCATTAAATCTGCTAGCTGATAAGTTAGATGCCGATTATCTGCTAACCGGACAATGGTCTAAATATGCCGCTGCTGAAGGGAAAAAACACGCCCGTATTGCGGAAACGAATATCCTCACCACAACGGCGGCTGGCAAAATCAGTGTGCGCCCCTGTGCGGATTGGAAAATCAATGCCGGCGCGGCCTATGTACATTACTGCCCGAATG
>Ga0075011_10000771_pt1 | contig 17010 bp, 17 predicted proteins | sample TARM_MetaG_T_14_FD_72354 | JGI IMG/M metagenome (GOLD analysis project Ga0075011, IMG submission 72354) | Freshwater microbial communities from Pennsylvania, USA, analyzing microbe dynamics in response to fracking - TARM_MetaG_T_14 | ecosystem: Environmental > Aquatic > Freshwater > River... | reverse complement strand
GTACAGGCTCGGCATGGATCTGATTTTTGCCAAGATAGCGACTCAAAAGGACAAAGCCATGGATATCCTGCATATCCGGGACGGTGGAGAAAAGATTCCCGATTCCGAATGCCAATCCCTGGAACGCTCTTTGACGCTGCTCATCCGCAGCCTGTACGCCTGATTATTGCTGCCTTGTGGATTCCTGGATCCATGCTTGCAGCGTAGCGGGTTCGCACAGGCACTGATACCTAGGCACCCAGTCGCACTTGGCCTTGATCTCCGCTCCGTGCTGAATGATGGAAATGGGACGGTCTGAGCTGACCACGACCAGAACGACCTGACTGTGTTCGGCGGTGAACCTCAAAGCCGAGTTGTACCTGGCTCCCCGGGCTCGATTTTCCCCGGCCACGGCGCGTCCGTCGAGCAGGGTAGCGAATGCGTGCAACTTCAGGTACATCAAGTCTATGTGCAGGGCACCGTCCACCTTGGCGAGCGATGTGGCCAGGTCCAGGTCTGTGTGGCGCTTCAGGTCAAGGGGCGTTTCCAGATGCTGACCCGAGATGTTGGCCAGGGGACTGCCGAAATCCAGCACCAGGGCACATCCGTGTTTTCGCTCCTGCGCGCTGCGCACCAGGGTGCTGACCACCTTCATGATAGTGTAGATGCGGTTGGGTTCCAGGCTTAGTTCAAGCAGTACCTCTTCAAGCTGCACCAGATTCGCCTGGCGCGAGGAGGAATGAAATCCTCCGTCGGCAAAGCTGCATACTGTTTCATCCTGTACTCTGATGAATCCATGATTTCCCCTGAACTCAGCAATCACTGAAAAGTCGGGCATCCTGCCTGTTCCGATGCCGATGATTTCTTGCCCGTTGCTGACCAGCTTGTGCCTGTTTCCTTCCACTGCCTGCAGAAGTTTTCGGATATGCTTGAAATCTTTCATTGCTGGTCGCTCAAAATCGCCGAATGTGGCCAGATAATGTACCCGGTGCGCCTGGGCCGGTTCCACGAAAATGAGGTCGCCCATGGGCCATTTACCTTCTTCCCGTGTTTTGGAGATATTGAGCACGGCGTCGAGGAGGGGATAAATGCGCAGGCGGGTGTCTGGTCCAATGCTCAGCTTACGCATGTCCACAATATGATCCCGCACGGCATGAGTGGCGAAATTTTGCAGCACGTATCCGGAGGTTTCCAGATCGATGGAGCTTTTTGTGCCCAGGTCCTGGGAGAGGAGTCGGCAGGCATATTCCAGCCAGCGTGTCGTAGGGCCTGGAGAGCACGTGTCGATATGGTGTTCGCTGAACCATGTCTGGTGGAACATGTTCGGATAATGTCCGCCGCACGCGATTATTCCTGCCAGATCCGGATTCATGAAGTTGCTTTGTCCGTGCTTTTTCACTGCGGGCACGAGGTCTTTCTCTTTTCTGAGCGTGATGTAGTGCTCGTGCAGTCGTGGTTCATGCCCGCGCAGGAGATCGCACGGATCATAAATCCGTAGTGGACTGTTGCGATGCCGAGCATAGACGAGCGCGGCGCGGCTTGGTCCCGAAAACCGCGACAAACCGTTGCACAACCCGTCATGGATCTGGTCGATGCTTTTCATCAGGAACTGTTCGTCCATGGCTCTCTTCCGCGTTTTTTATTTTTGCTATCGCAGGCCAAGATTCCGGTCAACGCGATCCTGAAATTTGCTTCTTGCGCCTTTTTCCACAGCGCTTACTATTGTCTCAAGACTCCAGGAGGTAGGCATGCATGAAGTTAGCTTGAACCGTGTTATCACGGATTATCTTACTGGTCAGGAAATCATGGACACGACTTATGAGGATTTGCGCCAAGCCTTGGCCAAACTGCTGGTCGAGGACAGGAAATATCCGCGTGAGCGTATACGTTCCAAGTACGAGCTTGCCTTTTCTGTAAATGGAGAGCCGCACTCAGTGGCCATTGATCTGGCGGTCTTTTCCGAACAGATGGAGCCCCTGCTGGCCTTTTTTTTCTGCCCCGGCGAGGTGGGAACCTTTGTCCGTGAGAGTCTGGCGGCGGCCAGGATACACCTGCCCGCGCCTTTTCCTTTGGTTATGGTCACGGACTCGATGGAACTGCACCTGGTTGAGACCAAGTCCGGAGACTTGCTTGGGCAGGGTTTCAATGCCGTGCCCCAGTGGAGCGCCCTTGGCGATCTGGCTTCTGCCCACCCATGCCCTTTGTACGCCGAGGACCGTCTGGACAAGGAGCGCCGGATACTTGCGGCCTATGACGGCCTGGGCGGGCCGTGTTGCGGAGGAGAATGCGAGATTTAGGTCACGCGTCAACTCAAAGCGAAGACCATTTTTCCTGTTGCGCAGAGGGCCAGGAACTGAGTGTATCGGTAAGCTCTTCCTGCGTGACGCCAACCGCGCCGACCTGACCGACCACAAGGCCGGCGGCGCAGTTTGCCAATATGCAGGAGCTGAGCAGGTCCAGTCCGGAACTGAGCCCCAGGGCGATGACAGCAATGACGGTGTCCCCGGCACCGGTCACGTCAAATACTTTTTTGGCCGTGGTCGGGAGGTGGAACACTCCCTGGCCCGGCAGAAACACCGCCATGCCTTCCGAGCCCAGCGTGATGACCAAGCTTTGCAGGTTTCTTTTTTTGATGATTGCCTTTCCCGCCGACAGGATTTCCTCTCGATTGCTGATGGGCATTTCCGCGCCTTCCGACGCTTCTTTCTTGTTCGGGGTCATGCAATAAAAGTCCATGTAGTATGGAAAATTGCACGTTTTTGGGTCCAGGATGATTTTTTGATCAGGTCTTTTCCTACCCCCCAGCCAGTGCAGGAATTTTTCGGAGATGACTCCTTTTCCGTAATCCGACAGGATAATTGTCGAAAAATTGTCAATCTGGCGGTCAACCGTGGCCACCAGCGATTCAAACTCCCGCTCGTCCAGAACTCTGGTTGTTTCTCTGTCTACGCGCAGCATTTGCTGGTGCGCGGCCATGATGCGTGTCTTCAGCGTTGTTTCCCGTGAAGGGGAACGAATCAGGTGGCTATCCACGCGCAGGCCGGAACAGATGTCCTGCAGGTTGTCCCCGTAGAGATCCTCGCCGCATATGCTGACCAGGGTAGGGCATCCGCCCAGAGTGGCCACGTTCTGAGCCACGTTGCCTGCCCCTCCGATTTTAAAGACCTGCTCCGTGATTTTGACGATGGGCACGGGTGCTTCCGGCGAGATTCGCTCAACCAGACCCCGCTGATATTGATCGAGCATGAGGTCCCCGATGATAAGCACCCTGGATCCAATCATGCGTGAGGCGTTAAATGCCAGATTCATATTTCTTGCTCCCGTCCCATTCGTTCGAGAAATGCCGCGATTTTTTCTCGCTCTTCGTTACTTGCGTATGCGAACACAATTTTTCCTTTATTCAGTGTTCCGGTATGCTTGATCGTAAACGTTGCGGAAAGATTTTTGACCACCATTTCGATGTCCTGTGCCACTTCTTTTTCGCGCCGGGGCTTTTCATCCGCAGACATTTCCTGCTGTTTGAATTTCTTGACCAGTTCTTCTGTCGCTCGGACGTTAAGTTCTTTGGCCATGACTATGTCGGCCAACCTGGAGATGGTTTCCGAGTCCTCAATCCCCAGGAGGGCCCTTGCGTGGCCTGCGGACAGAGTGTTCGTCTCCAGCAGTTCCTGCACTTTTACAGGAAGCTTCAGTAGCCTCAGGCTGTTGGTTACTGCCGGTCTGCTTTTTCCGATCTTATCGGCAAGCTCTTCCTGGGTGATTTGGAAGTGCTCCTTGATCTGACCCAAGGCGCGGGCTTCTTCGATGGGATTCAAGTCTTCGCGCTGCAAGTTTTCGATGAGTGCAATGGCCATGCTCTCGTAGTCGTCCATGCACCGCACGATGCAGTTGATGCTGCTCAGTCCTGCCATGCGACTGGCGCGCCACCGCCTTTCCCCGGCCACGAGTTCGTATTGGCCGGGAACCTGAAGCGGTCTGACCAGCACGGGCTGGATCAGTCCCTGCGTTTTGATTGAGGCGGCCAACTCCTCCAGGGCGATCTGGTCGAAGTGGTGCCGGGGTTGGTGGATGTTGGGCTGGAGGGCATCGATATCCAGCGTCACGATTTCGGCGTCGTGTTCGGGTTCGACATTGCGGCTTTTGATGAGTACATCAAGCCCGCGTCCGAGCCCGCGTTTTTTCATGGTCATGATTATCCTGCGGATGTTAGCGTCTGGGGCGTTGACCCCGGACGATTCGTATTTAATGACAGATCACTGTCAAAACATTCAACTTCCGGAGTCACTAGTGAACAAGGATACTGCCGTCAGATACGTTGTTGACGCTCAGGGCAAGCCCCAGGGTGTTTTTCTGGAGCAGGAGATGTGGCAGCATGTCAGCAAACATGTCCTCTCCGTATTCGATAAATTATATCCTTCCGAAGTTGAAATAGTCGAACCCTTGGGTGACTTGCAACTTCTCGAAAAATACTGGGATTTGCGCTACGAACTGCCCACGGATGTGTCCTGCGAGGCCTGCGGACTCTCCAGTCCGGACTGGAAGGCAGATGAGCCCCGCAAGTTCATGCTCCGCGCCGCCAATATGGGCGGGTTGCTCGCTTTCCAGTGCGTGAACTGCAAGTCGCGCATAACCAAGCGGCATTTCAAGGACAAGGTCACCGTGACCTGTACGCCTCATCTGACCTGCGCCTGTGACTGAGCCAGCTTTTTGTCGATCAACTCCTGTGCCAGCGCGATGTAGGACTGTGTCCCGAGTGATCTGATGTCGTAGAGTATGGCCGGCAGTCCGTGGCTTGGTGCCTCCGACAGGCGCACGTTCCTAGGTATCGATGTCGTGAAGACAAGCTCTTTGAAATGGTCGCGAACCTCGCGTTCAACCATGAATGAGAGCTTGTTTCGTTTGTCGAACATGGTCAAAAGAATTCCCAGGATATCCAGCTGCGGGTTGAGCCGCTCTTTTACCAGCCCATATGTCTTCATCAGCTGGGCGATTCCTTCCAATGCGTAATATTCGCACTGCAACGGTACAAGAAGCCATTTCGCCGCGCACAAGGCGTTTATGGTAATCAGACCAAGGGATGGCGGGCAGTCTATGAGAATATAGTCATAATCCGGGCTGAGCAGGGAAACGATCTTGCGCAGGATGAATTCCCTGTCCTTCACGTCACCAAGCTCTATTTCCGCTCCCACCAGATCCGGCGTGGAGGGCAGTATCTTCAAAAATTCCATATCCGAACCGACTACGGCCTTGCGCGCCTCCTGCGGATTGAACAACGCTTGGTATATGGATGTTTCCACCTGTCCGACATCCACACCCAGTCCGCTGGACGCGTTGGCCTGCGGGTCGCAGTCGATGACCAGGACCCGTTGCTCCATTGCCGCCAGTGATGCCGCCAGATTGACGGTGGTTGTGGTTTTCCCGACCCCGCCTTTCTGATTTGCCAAAACAATTATTTGCGCCAAAGGCCTTCCCTCCTGCTCCGCATGTTTCACGGGGAACTACGGTCGGTAGTAATCTTGGTACCAGGCGATGAATTTTCCGATGCCTTCCTCTATCTTGGTCGAGGGCTTGAACCCCACATCGTTGATGAGATCGTCGATGTCGGCAAACGTCGCGGGGACATCCCCGGGCTGGATGTCCATGTAATTGCGAATTGCCTTTTCCCCGAGGGCGTTTTCAAGCACGGTTATGAACTGTTCCAGTTCCACGGTGTTGTTGTTCCCGATATTATAAAGCTTGTAGGGGGCGGGGGATGTGCTCGGGTCTGGATGGTTGCCGTCCCAACCTGGATTGCCTTGCGGCACGTGGCTGACGATGCGGAACACGCCTTCGACAATGTCGTCGATGTAGGTGAAATCCCTGCGCATCCTGCCGTGGTTGAACACGTTGATGGGCTTGCCTTCACGGATGGCCTTGGTGAAGAGGTACAAGGCCATGTCCGGACGTCCCCACGGGCCATAGACAGTGAAAAAGCGCAGGCCGGTGGTCGGGAGTTTGTACAGGTACGAGTACGTGTGGGCCATGAGTTCGTTTGACTTTTTGCTGGCCGCGTACAGGCTCACCGGATGGTCCACGTTGTCGTGGACAGAGAACGGCATGGATGTGTTCAGTCCGTATACGGAGCTTGATGACGCGTAGACGAGGTGCTCGGTGTTGTTATGCCGACAGCACTCCAGCAGGTTGGCGAACCCCACTATGTTGGAATCAATGTAGGATTTGGGATTGATGAGGGAGTATCTGACGCCTGCCTGAGCTGCAAGGTTGACGACGTGGGTGAACTGATTGGCCTTGAAGTATGCATTCAGGGCTTCGCCGTCTGCGAGATCGATGGGCTCAAAGTAGAAATTTTTATCGTGTTTCAGAATGTTCAGGCGATCTTTCTTCAGCTCTACCGAGTAGTAATCGTTGAGATTATCCAGTCCAAAAACGGCCGCTCCGGTATCGAGAAAGCGTTTGGCGAGGTGAAAACCGATAAATCCTGCCACGCCCGTGATGAGAATTTTCATTCAATGCTCCATGTGAAACATAATATGAAAATCACGTAACCCAAGGGGGTTTGGCGGGCAATACGGAATTTGTATTCTCAGGAATCTTTTTTCGAACTTATTGGCCGGTTTCGCAGTTTTTTGGTCACTCGGGTACTGTTTGCAGGATTTTCCAGGCTTCGTTTTTGAGCTGCTGGTTGCCTTGGGCCATTTCTTCAAGGTTTGGCAATGTGAAGACTCGGCAACCTGCATGCATCAAGAGAGGGTGGACAGGTTCCGCTGTGGTCCCTGTTTCGGGGGCGTTGTCGCGGAAGAAGATGACTGTTCTTGGGCGGTAATATGCAATGCCCTGGTCGAAAATCTGAGGATTTACGTCCAGGGGCCAGGCGCTGATGTCACTTGCCGTCCATTTCAGGTGCAGGCAAACGGATTCCTGTATTTTTTTGAAAACAGCCAGACGGGCCGGAGTTTCAGTTCGTTTCATGTCTTCGTAAAGACCGGCGTAAGTCCACATCGTTCTCATCGGCGCATGTTTCCCGTGAAACAATGAGCGGAGTACGGGAGGCAGGGTTTCATTTGCTGTCAAAGAAGCCGGGGGGCCTGATGAGCCGTGGTCGTGAAATCCGGCTTGCTGCGAACTCTCGGTGTGGAGTGACGGCGCGAGGATGTGATTTTTGGTAGCCAGGGGAGAGCGCAGGAAGTGCGTGATGCCAAGCCGTTTGAGAGTGCGCTGCGCCTCGTTTAGGGTGTGTTCATTGAGATCCAATCCCAGATCCTCCAGGCGACTTCGGTTTTGGGGAGTTGCGGCCAGGACTCCTGGCGGCCGAGTCGGTCCATGACCACGACCCTGTTGGTGGGGGCGGCAAAACCGGCCCCAGGTTCGTCAATGGGGTTGGCAACAATGAGGTCAAGATTTTTTCTGTCCAGCTTGAGTCGCGCGTTGGCTTCAAGATCCTGGGATTCGGCGGCAAAGCCTATGGTTTGCTGCCAAGTTTTTTTATCTTTGCTTAAAGTAGCAAGAATGTCGGCGTTTGGCTCGAAGGTCAAACTCAATGCTGCACCGTTTTTCTTGTACTTGCCGGTGGGGCAAGCGGGAGGCCTGAAGTCGGCTACCGCGGCGGTGAAGCACCCGATGTCTTGAGAGGGAAAAACATCCGCAGCGGCCTCGAACATCTCTCTGGCTGTCACCACGGGAATCCTGCGGATCATGGACGGCAGGGCAATGTCGACCGGTCCGGTGATGGCGGTTACTTCCGCGCCACGCAAGGCAGCAGCGACAGCTAGGCTGGCTCCCATTATTCCGCTGGAAGGGTTGGACCAGAATCGGGCCTTGTCGAAATATTCCCGGGTAGGTCCGAGGGTGAGCATGATCTTCCGCCCGTGTAAGTCCTGAGGCGACAACGCGGCCAGAGTGCGGATGAAAATTTCTTCCAGTGGGGCCAGGCGGCCCTGTCCCGTGTCTCCGCAGGCAACGTTCCCGCATTCCGGCTCAATGCGCACAACCCCGCGCCGACCAAGGACGCTCCAGTTCTCTTGTGTAGCCATAGCGGCCCACATGCGTGGGTTCATGGCGGGGGCGAACAGAATGGGACCTGGATATGCCAACAGTTGGCAACTGAGCAGGTCGTCCGCGATGCCGTGAGCCATCTTAGCCACCATGTTCGCTGTTGCCGGAGCTACGATAAAGACGTCGGCAACCGACGGTTCAAGATGGTCAAAGTTCGATCCGGCCGCAAACATGTCCGTGTAAAGAGGGTCGGCTCCGAGGGCGCTGAAAGAAAGAGCGGTGACGAATTTACGAGCAGATTCTGTCAGAGTAGCGCCCACTTGCAGGTGTAAATGCAAAAAGGCCCTGGTCAGATCCAGGGCCTTGTACGCAGCGATGGAGCCTGTGACTCCGAGGTGGATACGTTTCCCGTGAAACGTATCAAACTGATAGTGGGCAGGGATCACTGCGACAACGTCCGTTCAGACTCAAAGGAAGATCCAGAGGGCGGTACCGTCTGATACATGTCCGTCGGCTGGGAACCGATGGAATAGGCAGGGGCGGAGGCGCTCGGAGCCTTGGGGGTAACCTTGACTTCAAGCCATGTGTACCAGATGGGGCTTTCCTCGATGGTGATCATGCAGACGCGATTATCCTTAGTGAATACAAGGTTATAGCGCTGATATTTCTGGTATGTGACCAGGGTCCAGCCGTCTTTGGGCATGGTGTTGAAGAAGAAGTCGAAAAGGGAAATGGGTTCGGCCCGGCCGCGAAACATCATCGTTCCGAATTTGCCGTTTTCGGTAGGGGTGATGATGGATCTACCGGTCTGGATCTCCATTTCCTCAGGAATGCGAATATCGTTGAAATCATAGAAGAAACTTTGTTGCATGGGTGCCGGTCCGGGATCCTCGGAGCCGGTCAGAGTCGCGCAGCCCCAGGTTGTGAGCAGCAATGCCAGAATGAGCAATTTGAAATAACGCATGGGTTTGATCCTTTAAGAACGTTAAAATTGTTGCAACTAGAGTTCTTGGTCTGAAAATTTAGCAGCATCGGTACTGATATCAAGTTTTTTTTGTTGGACCCAGCTCTCTTCGAGTTGTCTGGCCTTGGCCGCCTCGTCGAGCCATCCGCCTTCCTCCAGAGACTGCGCGGCCAGGGCGTACATGCGGTGCACTCCATCTGCGTATATGGCATGCACCAGTTCTTCCGCATAGCCTTTGAACACGCCGTGGACCAGATCGCTTTGCGCATACAGAAAACGGGCCAGGAGGGGGTTTTCATGATGAAGGGGAAGATATAGGATGAACAGGCGCTTGCAGTGGAAGATGATAAAGCGGATGCGGCGTACTTCACGCTCGATGCTTTCGGACGTCTGCCTGATGACCGCGTAGAGTTCGGAGCCGATGTGCAGCTCTTCCGGGGTCAGGCCGACGCTCTGTTGCAGGTGCTTGAAGCGGGGCTTGTAGTTCATCTGCTGGTACGCGTCTTCCTTGAGTTTGATGCACTCGTGAAAGATGTAGCCCAGGGCCCAGTCAAGGTATTCGCCAAAGACCGCATACGAGGTGCGTTCCTCGTTGCGGAAAAGCAGGTGCGCGGTGTCCTTGAGCCGCCAGAGAAGCCCCTTGCTGTTCTGGCGGCCAAGCATGTCGTCAAAAAAATGAAAACTGACCGCGCCGGTTGCGTCGTAGTCGGAAAAATGGTTTTCCAAGGCGCTGGCAATCTGGCAGAAATCGCGCAGCACATCGCGCACAAAGGAATCATGTTTTGATTTGAGCCAGCTTTTGGACATTGCACTTCCCGTACGAATTTTCGCGACATTTACGGCACCACCCAGCTTACGTCAAACCCCCAAGAATCCATGAACAGCGCACAAAAAGTCACCACCGCAGAGCACATCAAAAGACCCGCCGCCGGCGGCAAGCTGGTCTTTACCAACGGCTGCTTCGACATAATCCACCCCGGGCATGTGGACTACCTGGAGCGGGCCAGAAGTATGGGGGACGCCCTGGTCGTTGGCCTCAACAGCGACGCCTCGGTGCGTCGACTCAAAGGGCCGCTGCGGCCGGTCAACGATCAACTGAGCCGGGCGCGCGTTCTCGCGGCTCTGCAATGTGTGGATTATGTCGTGATTTTCGAAGAGGACACGCCTCTTGAGCTGATCCGCAAAGTACTCCCAGACGTGCTGGTCAAGGGCGGAGACTGGAGCGTAGAAAGGATTGTGGGGCGAGAAGTGGTGCAGAAAAGGGGGGGGGCGGTCTTCTCCATACCATTGCTGACCGGGTATTCGACCACGGCGACGGTGGAACGCATCGTGGATATGCACAGGAGGCAGGACAATGGATAGTTTGAACACCAGGCGCATTGTCTATTCCCTGCAGTACCTGCTGGAGATTCTGACCAGCGAGGGCGAGATCAGCGAACCGCAGGCCAGGATAATCATGGACCACGCGGTCAAGAATGGGATCGACACGGAAGGCCCTGATGGCCTCGATGACCTGCTCCGCTTCAACATCCGCAGGCCGCCAAGGGAAGCCGGGCAGCCCGAGTCGCGCATCACCGAGGATGTCATCCTCAAGGCCGTGGCCCGACATGAGGGCTTGGAGTTTCGGAGGGTGGATCCCTTCGACCTCGATCTTGAAGTGACCACCAAGACCATTTCGGAGAGCTTTGCGCGCATGAACACTCTGGTCCCGATCATGATCCGGGACGGAGAACTGGAACTGGCGGTGTTCAATCCCTTCAGGCCGGAGCTGTGGCAGGACATGGAACGCGTCAGCGACCTGCCTTACAGGGTGTTTTTAAGCACCAGGCAGGACATACACCGCCTGATCGACGACTACTACCAGTTCCGCACCGCCATCCAGGCCGCGCAGATCGAGTTCATGGATTCGAGTGAAATCGGAAATCTTGAAGCACGGGTCAAGGTCGCGGAAAAATCCGATCCCGAATCCCAGCGACATATCATCAAAGCTGTGGACTACCTGTTACGCTCCGCGCTGCGAGAGCGGGCCAGTGATATCCACATCGAACCCAAGCGGGACTTCGCCTTGGTCCGTTTTCGCATCGACGGCATCCTGCACGACCTGCACCGGCTGCCCATGACCGTGCACCTGGCCATGATCAACCGCTTAAAAGGCATGAGCAGGCTCGACATCTCGGAAAAGCGCAGGCCTCAGGATGGCCGCGTTCAGCTCGTACTGGCGGGTCTGCCGACTGATGTGCGCGTTTCGACAATTCCGGTGGCGTTTGGCGAGAAGATGGTCTTGCGGCTTTTGTCCAGCGACAGCACGATCAAAAACCTCGAAGAGCTTGGCATGCGGGCGGAGCATCACGAGATATACAGCAAGTTTTTGCGCAAGACCTACGGGCTCATCCTGGTCACAGGTCCTACGGGCAGCGGCAAATCGACCACGCTGTACTCGACCCTGAAGGTGCTGGCCAACCCGCAGGTCAACGTCGTGACTCTCGAAGATCCCATAGAAATGGTGGTCGACGATTTCAACCAGATCGGCGTGCAGTCCAAGATCGGGGTGACCTTCGGCCAGATGCTGCGCCACATCCTGCGCCAGGACCCGGATATCATCATGATCGGCGAGATGCGCGACCTGGAGACCGCCGAGCAGGCCGTGCAGTCGGCCCTGACCGGGCACATCGTCTTTTCAACCCTGCATACCAACGACGCGAGTTCCGCCCTGACGCGTCTCCTCGACCTGGGCCTTGACGCCTATCTCATCAACGCCGCCGTTATCGGCTGCATCGCCCAGCGGTTGGTGCGCAACATCTGCCCGCACTGCAGGGCGCAGTACAAACCCGATTTTGAGGAGATAAAGGCTCTGGGACTCGAAAGTTACATCAGCCCGGAGCAGTCCCTGTGGCGGGGCCGCGGCTGCGACCACTGCCGTCATACCGGGTATTACGGGCGCACCGGCATCTTCGAGATTTTGCCCTACGACACGGAGGTCAAGGACGCCATCCGCAAGAATATCGACCTGGGCGATCTGCGCGAGATGGTCCGTAAAAAAGGGGTGCGCTCCCTGTTTGACGACGGCATGGGGCGGGTCGTGGAAGGCGTGACGACTATCGAGGAAGTGTTGCGCGTGGCCGGTGGTTCGGCGGATTAGGATCGTGGTTTGACAGACTTGGGCAGGTTGGCGCCGGTAAGGGCCTGCAAGGCTTCGAAAGCCTGATCCAGGGTCGAGGGTTCGTCGATGTTTTGCTGCAGATAGGAGCGGATGGGGTGGATCATGCTCAGAGCCTTGTCGATCTCGGCGTTGGAGCCGGGAGCGTAGGCGCCGATGTTGACCATGTCTTCCACGCGCTGGAAGGTGGCCAACATGCGGATCAGATCCCGGCCTGCCGCGACCACCGGTGCGGGAGCGACATCCGATGCCAAACGGCTGACACTCTTTAGCACGTCGATGGAAGGATAGTGTCCCTGGTCGGCCAGTTCTCTGGTCAGGACGATATGCCCGTCGAGGATGGATCGCACCGCATCGGCCACGGGTTCGTTGAAGTCGTCGCCTTCCACCAGCACCGTGTAGATGCCCGTGATGCTGCCCTTGGACGACCGCCCGGCGCGCTCCAGCAACCGGGGCAGATGGGAGAAGACCGTCGGCGTGTAGCCTCTTGTTGTCGGAGGCTCTCCGGCGGCAAGGCCGACCTCCCGGGCAGCCATGGCGAAGCGGGTCACCGAATCCATCATCAGGAGCACGTCCTTGCCCTCGTCGCGGAAGAATTCCGCCATGGCCGTGGCGGCGTAGGCCGCACGCATGCGTACCAGCGGACCCTGGTCCGAGGTGGCCACGATGAGCACCGATTTGGCCAGCCCCTCGGGCCCCAGGTCCTTTTCAATGAAATCCAAGACTTCGCGACCACGCTCGCCGATAAGCCCGATGACGTTGACATCGGCAGAGGTGTAGCGGGCGAACATGCCCATAAGCGTGCTCTTGCCCACGCCGGAACCGGCCATGATGCCGACGCGCTGACCCTTGCCCAGGGTCAGGAGGCCGTTAATGGCACGTACGCCAACGTCAAGAGGCGCGCTGATGCGCGGCCTGGTCAGCGGGTTGGGAGGATCGGCGTGCAGAGGGCTGTAGCGGGCCGGAAATATGGTCTTGTCCGGATCCAGGGATTGCCCGAAGGCGTCCACGGCGTGGCCCAGATAGCGATGGCCGACCGGAAAAACGGGCGGGGTGCTGGTGTTGCGAATCAGGCTGCCGGGGCGGATGCCGCGCATTTCCCCGTAGGGCATGAGCAACATGACATCGTCACGGAAGCCGACCACCTCGGCGTTGATGACCTGCCTGCCCGTGTTATCGGGCAGGAGTTGGCAGATCGAGCCCAGGGGGGCCTTGATGCCTCTGCCTTCGGCCACCAGTCCTACGACTTTGGTCACCTTGCCGTAGGCCTGTGCCGGTTGCAGGCCGGTGAGCAGCTGCAGGGTGCCGTCAAGGTCTGCGGTCATGAATTTTCCATGTATCCGTCCAGAATGACGCGGACCTGTTCGAAGCGGGCTGCGACGGAATTGTCCACCAATCCATCGCCGCTTTCGACCCGGACGCCGCCCGGCGCAAGGCTTTCACTGGCGCGAATGCGAACCTCGGGCAGATCTGCGCGCCTCTCCCTGCTCTGACCGGCGAGAGTTGTGGCCAGGTCGAAATCCGCCTGGCAGACATGTACTGTGATGCAGGTGTTGGCCTGCAGTTGCGAGACGGCTTCCTCGAAAAGGTTGATCAGCACCTGCTCACGTTGTTCGTCAAGCATGACGCCCAGGGTTTTCTCGAAGGCAAGGCGCAGGATCTGAAAAAGACATTGCTTGTGTTCGGCGTAGACGCGCTCTTTTTCCGCCATGAGGGCGGTCTGAAGGGTGTCCAGAAAAGCGCCGACTTTGGCTTTTTCCGCCTGAACCAGGGCGCCAGCCTCCTGCTGTCCGGCGGCGAAGCCTTCAGCGCGGGCTGCGGCGCGGATTCCTTCGGCTTCGGCCAGGGCCTGAGCCAGAATCTCTTTGGCCATCTGCTGAGCGCGCTGACGCACCTGTTCCATATAGTGATCCTCTGTCTCATTGTTCCAGATCAGGGAGGGCGGACGGTTCAGTCCGTCCCCGTCGCGGCTGTGCAAGCCGTAAATAACCCTTCCGGGGCATGTCGGTGCGCTAGACAAGGACTTCGCCTCCGCTGCCGGCGATGACGATACGGCCTTCGGCCTCAAGGCGCCGCACCTGTTTGACGATGTTCTGCTGCGCGGCTTCGACTTCGGACAGCTTGACCGGACCCATGATTTCGAGGTCTTCGCGGATCATGTTGCCGGCGCGTTCGGACAGGTTCTTGAAGAACTTCTCGCGCAATTCTTCCGGCGCAGTCTTCAGCGACATGGTCAGGTCCTCGTTGCTGATCTCTTTCAAGACTTCGCGAATGCCGCGGTCGTCGATCTTCATGATGTCTTCGAAGACGAACATGAGCTGCTTGATCTCTTCGGCCAGTTGCGCGCTTTCTTCCTCGATATCGGCCATGATCTCTTCTTCCGTGGCACGGTCGATGGCGTTAAGGATCTCCGCCACGGAATTGACGCCGCCGACCTTGCGACCTTCCTTGCCGCCAATGGCGATGAGCTGGCTTTGCAGCACGCGGTCAACTTCGACGAGCATCTCTTCGGCCACTGCTTCAAGCTTGGCCAGGCGGATGAGCACTTCGGCCCGGACGCCGGGAGCCATGTTCTGCAGAAGATTGCCCGCGCTTTCGGGCGGAAGATGGCCCAGGATGAGCGCCAGGGTCTGGGGATGTTCGTTGCGCAGGATCTGGGCCAGAATCTTGGGGCTGACATTGCCCAGTTCCTTGAACGGCACCGGCCCGGAGTCGAAATCGAGTTCGTCCAGGATGTAGCGGGCAGTGTCGGAATCCAGGTTGGAAGAGATCATCTTGCGGACCTGCTCGGGGCCGCCGTAGAGCATCTCCTTGCCGATGGTCATGGCCTGGTTGAATTCCCGCAACACTTCTTCAGCCTGCTCCTTGGTCACGGTGTCGAGCTTGGCCATGGCCTTCGACACGGCCGTGATCTCGGCGCGTTCGAATTTCTTGAAGACCTCGGAGGCAAAAGCGTCTCCGAGAGCCAGTATGAGAATGGCCGTTTTCTGCGGGCCGGTCAGTTTCGCGTTAGATACTGCCACTTATGCTTCTCCCTGAGTCATCCACTGGCGCATGATCATGACGGCCTGCTCCATGTTCTGTTCAACAAGCTGCTGCGCAAGATGCTTGGCGTTTTCGATGCGTTTGACCGCGTCCACAGCGGCCATGTCCTCTTCGGTCAAGCCTTCGGTCAGGGCCATGAGCTCCTGCGCCGCGCCGAGTTCCTCCGTGGTCTGCACCGTGGGCCTGTCGAGCTTCGGGCGGATGAGGGCCAGGACTACGGGACGGGCCACGAAGAGCAGGAACAAGAGGATGACGAGCGTGTTGAGGAGCGGCTTGCCAAGCAACTGGAAGTAGCGTGAGGCGACATCCAGCAACGGTGCCTGCTCGGCTCCGATGGGTTCGCCGAAGGAAATCGACGAGACCTCGATGGCGTCGCCGCGAGTATCGTCAAAACCGACGGCGCGCTGGCTGAGTTGCCGAATCTGCTCCATCTGTTCCGCGTTCAAAGGCTCGAAGGCGTACGTGCCATCCTGTTGCTGCGTGTACTTGCCGTCGACGAGAACGGCAACACTCAAGCGTTTGATGCTCCCGACTTGGGAAACGATCTGCTGTTCTTCCTTGTTGATGTCGAAGTTCGTGGTGGAGGAGGTGCGGATGCTTTCCTGAGCCGTGCCGGAAGCCAATCGGTCATTTTCGCCCTGGTAGTTGGGATCGGGCGCGCCGCCATCGACGTTGGCGCTGCCCTTGCTTTCCTCTTCGTTTCTGACCTCGCTTCTGACCACCGCGGACTTGGGGTCGAAAATTTCCTTGCGGATGGTGGTGCGGTTGAAGTCCAGGTCGGCATTGACTCTGGCGATAACCCGGCCGGGTCCGACAATGGGCAAGAGGAGCTGTTCGATGCGCTGCTCCAGGCTGCGCTGCATGTTCGTCTGATACTCAAGCTGGGTCGAGCTTAAGCCGGTCAGGTCGGTCTCCGATCTTGGCTGGTAGAGAATTTTGCCCCGACTGTCGGCCAGGGTGATGCGCTCCGCGCTCATGCCTTCAACGCTGGTGGAGACGAGGTTGACGATGGCCTGGACTTGTTGCGCGTTCAGGTTGCGACCACCCTTGAGCTTGATCATGATGGCCGCCGATGGCGGGGCCTGTTCCTCGACAAAGAGGCTCTTGCTGGGCAGGACCAAATGCACGCGGGCGTTTTCGACCTCCGACAACTCGGAGATGGTGCGGGACAGTTCGCCCTGGAGAGCGCGCTGGTAGTTGATGCCCTGCACGAAGTTGGTCTGTCCGATCTGGTTTTCGTCAAAAAGCTCGAAGCCGATGCCCTGTCCGTGCAGGGAGCCCTCACCGGCCAGTTTGAGCCGGGCCTCGTAGACCATGTCCGCCGGCACCATGATGGTGCCTCCGGAATCGGTGATCTGGTACGGGATTTTTTCTTTCTGCAGGTAGCTTACCACGCTGGACGCGTCTTCCTGGTACAGTTGGCTGTAGAGGACCCGGTAGTCGACCTTGTTCATCCAGAAGATCATGCCGAAGAACGCGATGAAGAGCGAGACGAGCAGGCCTCCGAGGAGGATGCGCTGGGCCAGCGATTTGTCGGCCCAGAAGTCCGTGGCCTTGGCCAGAGTGTTTTGCAGAAAGGGGGGCATGGTGAATCCTCGCGTGTAATGAAGTCAGAACTAGAACTGGATACGCATTATTTCCTGGTACGCCTGCATGACCTTGTTGCGAACAGCAGAGGTCATGTCCATGGCCAGTCCGGCTTTCTGCAGCGTGATCATGAGTTCATGCACGTTCTGGTTTTTGCCCGACGCAAATTCCTCGATCATGAGCGATTTTTCCGCCTGCATCTCGTTGACCTTGGCCAGCGACTCTTCGATGGTCGCGGCAAAGGACTGGGTCGCTTCCTTGGTGGATTTGCCGTTGCCGTCAAGAC
>Ga0075011_10000767_pt1 | contig 17055 bp, 14 predicted proteins | sample TARM_MetaG_T_14_FD_72354 | JGI IMG/M metagenome (GOLD analysis project Ga0075011, IMG submission 72354) | Freshwater microbial communities from Pennsylvania, USA, analyzing microbe dynamics in response to fracking - TARM_MetaG_T_14 | ecosystem: Environmental > Aquatic > Freshwater > River... | reverse complement strand
TTACTTAGGTGACGTTTGAACAAAATGCTTCTACATATAACTGGCTAAACGCTAGTACCGGAAGGTTTCCTTCGCACAACCTATCGAGCGAATATCGATTGGACGGAGCGAATAATAACGCATGTCCTAGTAATACACTAGAGATTATTTCAATTTAAGTGAAAGCAAGCACACTCAAACGTAATCAGGTTAAGTTTAGACCACAATTATGTCGTTTTTATGGATCCTTGAGTCACTCAGCTCACGTTTTTGACTAGTTTTTATTCATTGATGGTTAATTTTAAAAAGTAAACATAGATTTCATTGAGTTTAGTAATAGTATTTAGCATATGCTAAATACTGTTTACATTGTAAAGTCGCAGGAAATTATTGAGATGTCTCACTTTGAAGATCGCCATGCTATGTGTGCTGTTTGTAGTTCAGAAGACGATAATCCTTATTCGCTGGGCGTTAGATTTGCGTCCGCAACTGATAATAGAGTCGTCAGTCATTTTACCGTTCTATCTCGCCATCAGGGCTATTCGGGATTATTGCATGGGGGAATTGCGAGTTCACTGCTTGACGCGGCTATGACTCACTGTTTGTTTAAGCACAAAATTGCCGCTTTAACCGCTCAGTTAGATGTCCGCTACCATTGCCCAATAAAAGTGGGTGAGTGTGTTCAAGTGACGGGAGAGCTACTGTCTGTAAAACGCGGTGTTTATTGTCTGAAAGCGGGTCTTACAGTGGCGGATGAACTTCGTGTCTCCGCCAGTGGTAAGTTTATTGTTTCAAAGACAGCAGGGTGAATAAATAAAGCAAGCATTTCCGTATCAGCGGTAACTGTTTCACCCGGGCCTCGAGACTTCGTCGACCAGATAGAGTATCGATTGATAGGTTATACCACTGTGATGCGATAAACCTATCTCACAAGTACGGCTGTTACTGAAACCCCGGGAACAGTTCTGCGGTAACTGCTCTTTAAGAGGGTGAACCGCTGCTGCATTGAGCTCTGGAGTGGTGAAGCCTTTGTCTCCCGCCCAGCCGCAACATTCGATGTGCTCTGGAACAATCACATCACTGACACAGGCTTTGGCAAGCGCAGTCATGTCATTAGTCAGCCCCATACGTCGTGAGCTGCAAGTGACATGGAGCATGACGGTTTCCTGTTTTGGTGTGATCGAAAGATGTGGCAGTAAGTGCTGACTGACAAAACCTGTTGGTTCATAAATGTTTAATGGTTGACTAAATTGTTCAATACTGCGCTTTGCGCAGGGGCTGGTGTCTATCAATACCGGATATTGGCCTTGATTACTTGCTTGCCATAAAACCTGTTCCAATTGCTGTGTTTTTTGGTTCGCAAGCTCACTCATGCCTTTACTGTCATAAGGCATGCCGCAACATTGCTGGTTCAAGTCGTCAGGGATAATGACTTCATAACCCGCTTTGTTCAGTAGTGACAGGGTTACTTCTGTCAGCGGTCGTTGATCTTTAGCGTCAGCTTGTTGTCCCATATTACGGCTGGCGCAAGAAGGAAGGTAAACCACTTTTTTCTCACGCTGAGGAAGGTTACGGGCAGCCTGATGCAGTGGATATTGGTTTGCCTGAGGAAGTTCTGCAAGCCATACTGGTGTTTTCCCTTTGCTCAGTTTTCGGGTGCCATTCACCAGACTTTGGACTCTGTTTGCACCAAGCAGACTGGTCGCCGCTTTATTGGCTTTAAGTGCCGAACGGGCGATTGCTGTGGTGGCAGAAAAGTGTTCGGCAGTCCAACGGGCAATTGGGGTAAATTTTTCGTAGCGGGCGGTACGGAGTTTTTTCACTAAATCACCGGTATTAATGCCAACCGGGCAGCGATCAGCACATAACCCTGTCGCTGCGCATGTATCGAGCCCCTGATACTCAAAGACTTTATTCAGTTCATCAGTTGACGTTTGTTCGCCGTTGCTGCGTCGGCGTTGCAACTCTCGGTAGAGCACGATGCGCTGACGAGGCGACAAGGTTAATGTTCGTGACGGGCAAACCGGTTCACAAAAGCCGCACTCAATACAGCGATCAACGAGTTCATCGGCAGCGGGCATTAATTTGAGGTTATTTAAATGCGCTTTGGCATCGCTATTAATAATAACGCCTGGGTTTAATAAGCCTTGTGGATCAAATAAGGCTTTGATTTTTTGCATTAAGGCGTAACCTTCTTTGCCCCACTCCAGTTCGATATAAGGGGCCATGTTTCGCCCAGTTCCATGTTCAGCTTTTAGCGAGCCCTGATATTTCACTGCAACCAAATCGGCCACATCATCCATAAATGCGCCGTAGCGTTCGATTTCATCCTGCTGTTCAAACCCCTGAGTGAAGACAAAGTGAAGATTTCCTTCCAGAGCATGGCCGAATATAATCGCTTCCTGATAGTGGTATTTATCAAACAGTGTCTGTAAATCACGAATACCATTTGCTAAGTGTTCTACCGGAAAGGCCACATCTTCGATAATTACCGTGGTACCGACTTCGCGCACAGCACCGACGGCCGGAAACATCCCTTTACGTATTCCCCACAGCGTTGCGACTGTGTTTGCATCTGAGGTGAAAGGAACAGATTCAATAATGTCATAGTTTTTAAGCTGTTCCATCACTTCACCGCACTGATGTTGGAGTGTCTTGTGGTGACTGGCATGAGACTCAATCAGTAAAGCTGCTGCTTCCAAATCAAGAGATTGAATAAAATCAGGCATACATGCTTTATTGGCGACAGAGCGCATTGCTCTTCCATCCATCAATTCTACCGCAGCAACAGGGGCGTTTTTTAGTGTGGTCACTGCCTGGCTGGCTTGCTCTATATCCGGAAATACCAGCAGCGCCGACGCTTTATATGAATGCTCTACGACTGTGTTGTAAGTGATTTCTGCGATGAAACCGAGTGTGCCTTCTGAGCCAATAAATAGGTGCTTGAGAATATCGATTGGGTCATCATAATCGACCAATGCATTAAGCGAATACCCGGTGGTATTTTTTAAACGGTATTTGTGCCTGATCAGTTCGCTGAGTACCGGGTTCGCAACGGTTTCATTTCTTAATGAGTTAAGTCCGGTAATAATATCTGTACGCTGCTGCTTAAACTGTTCGATACTGCTCGGATCGCTGGTGTCGAGAATACAACCATCTGCGAACACGACTTTCATGTTATCGACAGTTTGATAAGAGTTTTGCGCCGTTCCGCAGCACATACCGCTGGCATTATTGGCGGCAATGCCACCAATTTTGCAGGTGTTGATCGATGCGGGATCCGGGCCAATTTTACGCTGGAAAGGAACCAGATATTTGTTGGCATCCGCGCCGATGACTCCCGGCTGCAGGCTGATTTTGTCGCCCTTATCTAAGATTCGATGTTGGCGCCAGTCATCGGTGAGTGTAATAAGCACTGAATCTGAAACCGCCTGTCCAGACAAACTGGTTCCTGCGGCCCGGAATGTGAAAGGAATCGCGAGTTTTTCGCAGTTTTTTATTGTGAAAACTACTTCTTCCAGATTTTTAAGCCGCAACACAATTTTGGGGGTCATACGATAAAAACTGGCATCCGTTCCGTACGCGAGACATTGTGCTTCTTGGGTAATAATTCGCTCATCATTAACCCGGGTAGACAGGATTTCAATCAGTTGCTGATAGTGAGTGCTATTTTTCATTTTAGTTATCGACTTCTGTTATTTATCATTAACAATTAGGACTATGAGTTCACTTGGGCCATGTGCGCCATACGCTAAGGTTTGTTGAATATCGGCAGTTTTGGAAGGGCCCGATATCAAAAGTGCGTTGGTGGGCATGTTTGATGACCAGTTTTGTAACTGCATAACTTCAAGAAAGTGATTGTGCAGTACAGAGGCTTGCATTACTGCGACATGGCATGGTGGTACCAGGGATAGCGTTCTGGGCTCGTGCTCATTTGGCCAGAGGACCAGTGCTCCCGTATCGGCAATCCCCGCCAGTACGTGAGTGATGCCGACATCGACTTCATGAAACAGGGCGCTCTTCCAGTTTTCAATGTCACTGTGGAATTCTATGACATCCAGAGTTTTTAAACCGTGTCTGAATTGGTTAATCCATTTTCCTTCCGTCCCTATTGCTGCCCGCTGCCAGTTATTCTCTTGCGCCAGCTTGACCAGAGTTTCACTAATCTGCTCGCTTTCAATGTGGATCAATTGTGCGTGGCTTGCTGACAACGCCTGGCAAAAGCGAGTCATTTTCTGCTGGTGGGTTTTACTGTTATCAAATCCCCATGGTTCAAAAGCGATGTGCGTTTTTTTCGCAGGCGATGCGTGAGCTTTTTTCAGCTTTGATAAGATATTGTGACGTGCGGAACTCATACATCGCCCTCATTCTGGTTCTTTGTTCGTTTCATCAGTTGGTGCAAAGTTTTTGCTGCTGGTTTGGGCGAGGTGCGACATTGAGTCCAGCCGCCAAGTTTGTTCGGGATCAACATGTGCATTTTGGTCGTCATCGCTGTGGCCGAATGATAAAGGGCAGGGTGGGTTGCCGCGTAGGCGAAACTGCTCATGGCGGCACTTTCTAGTCGACTATGAGCCGCGTTTTGTCCTTTAACTTCATCAACACCGTCTTTTGAATGGTGTTTCGCTTCCCAGCGTAGACGTTGCAGCAGTTCCGGAATAGGGATCCTGACCGGACACACTTCGCTGCAGGCACCACAAAGGCTCGAGGCGGTGACCAGATCTTTAGTTGCTTTCAGACCCAGCAGGTGCGGGGATATGATTTTACCAATTGGCCCGGGGTAAACCGTTCCGTAAGCGTGCCCGCCAATTTTTGTATAAACCGGGCAGTGGTTCATACAGGCTCCGCAACGAATACACTGCAGTGTTTTGCGCATTTCTTCATCCTGATACGCCTGACTGCGGCCATTATCCAGCAGTACTAAATGTACTTCGCGTGGGCCATCTTTTTCTCCGCCTTTGCGAGGAGAGGTAATCATATTGAAGTAAGTCGTAATTGCCTGACCGGTCGCTGAACGGGTTAAGGCGCTGTATAGAGGAGGCACATCCGCCAGATATTCGACGACTTTCTCAATGCCAGTAATAGCAATGTGTACATTAGGAATGGTTGTCGACATGCGACCATTACCTTCGTTCTCAACCAGACACAGGGTTCCGGTCTCTGCTACAGCGAAGTTTACGCCAGAAAGACCAATATCCGCATCATGAAATTTTTTACGCAGGCGGGTTCGGCCTGTCTGAATCAGTTCATCAACGTCTAAGGTGGGTTTAAAACCGTCTAAGTGATGTTCGAAAGTGTCACTCACTTCCTGCTTATTTTTGTGAATTGCAGGCATGATGATGTGGGAAGGTTTATCTCCATCAAGCTGGACGATATATTCGCCCATATAACTTTCCAGGCATTCGATACCAAGTTTTGCCATCTCATGGTTCATTTCGATCTCTTCGCTGACCATTGATTTCCCTTTAATGATCATCTGTGCCTGATGACGCTGCGCAATATCAGCAATTATACTGTTAGCCTGATGCGGGGTTTCCGCCCAGTGGACCACTATCCCGTTTTGAGTGCATTGGTGTTCAAGTTGCTCGAGTAATGTTGGTAGTTTGCTTAAGCAGCGCTGGCGGATGGATTGTGCCAGATCGCGAATCGCAGTTTCTTCTTCGCCATCTGCAAATGCGCTTTGACGTTTATCTCTGAGGTAATCCATTGCTCCACGAAAATTTTCACGTAGTTGTGGATCGTCCAGTGCTTTTTGCGCCTGATGATGAAAGTGCTCAGGAGTCTGACTCATGATTTTACTCCTTGTGTGCGTTCCAGAAGAAAGCTGGCAAGATGGCGGCCCTGCAGTGGTTTCCCTTGATATTCGAGTGCTCCATTAATGTTGAGCAGGCAGCCCCAGTCAGCACTGACCAGAGTTTCTGCGTGAGTTTGGGTAAGGTGATGCGTTTTGTCTTCGACCATTGCCTGAGAAATATTAGGGTGGCGGACGGCAAACGTACCGCCAAAACCACAGCATTCACTTTCGTATTTCTGCATGCGAACTTCGACCTGTTGAAGTTGGCTGAGTAACTCTGTCGCGGTGACGTGGACATTCATCTCTCTGCGAGCCGCGCAGGACGTATGCATCACTACCGATGTAGGTTCGCCTTTATCTGTAAGCTTAACTCGACACACATTGACCAGAAACTCAGTGAGTTCGAATACACGTTGGCAAAAGCTATTGACTTCCTGGCTTTGAGGCGTGTCTGTGAACAAACGAGGGTAATGGTGATGCATCATTCCCCCACAAGAGCCGGAGAGAACGATAATCGGATAAGGTTCAGGGAACAAAGCCATCTGACTGATAGCCACGCTTCTCGCCTGATCATCATACCCGGAAGTGTATGCAGGCTGTCCGCAGCAAGTCTGTTTTTCAACGAAGATAACTTCAATGTTTTGTTGCTCAAGGAGTGTAATTGCATCCAACCCTGCTTGAGGATCAAATAAGTCCACCAGACATGTGGCATAAAAATACACTTTTTGGGGTTTGGCAGGGTAGATACGCATTGTTTTTCCTAAGGGGAGTTTTTTGTAATTTTGATGTTAACTAATTGTGAATCTAGTCCTTTCTTTTTTTGTGATATAGAGAAATAATGAAATTCATTATTTCCAAAAATGACATAATAATATGCGTGCGGATGATTTGATTCTGTTTTCACAGGTGGTTGAATTTGGCAGTTTTAGCAAAGTGGCTGAACAGAATAGCCTTACAAATTCGGTAGTTAGCAAAAGAATTGCCAGGCTGGAACAAGAATTAAGCGTCCAGTTATTATATCGAACAACGCGTAAATTAACCTTGACTGAAGCTGGTAAAGCGTTGATGTCGAGTGCTAAAAATGTGAAGCAAGCCACTCAGGAAGCCATGGATGCCGTAGCCGGATTTGGTGAGAACGTTAGCGGGCATATCAAAATGTCTGTTCCTTCGATATCCGGTGATCTGATACTTGCTGATGCTGTGGCTGAGTTTTGCAATATGCATCCGGGGTTAACCGTTGATATGTCGTTGGATAATCGGTTTGTCGATCTGGTGGAAGGCGGCTTTGATTTAGTGATTCGCACCGGATATCTGGACGATTCCAGCCTGATTGCTCGCCATATTCTCGATTCTCAGTGGGTTGTTTGTGCGTCACCTTCTTATATAGCTCGCAACGGTAAGCCGCTGAAACCAGAAGATTTAATTAATCACAATTGTCTGCAATACGCGTATCAAACCACGGGAGCGACAGATTGGGAGTTTAAAGGGAGTAAGGGAAACTACATTATTAAAGTCGCCGGAACTTTTTCTACCGATAATGCCACCGCATTGCGTAAAGCCGCTCTGGGGGGGCATGGTATTGCTTACGTCCCGAGGTGTCTGGTTTATCATGATTTTCGTAACGGGCAGTTGATCGATATTTTCCCTGAGCAGGTGGGTAAAAAGCTCGGAATTTATGCGGTTTACCCGTTTACCCGTCAGCCACCTAATAAAGTACGTTTGCTGATTGAGCATATTCGTACCCGTTACTTAGCGATATCACACTACTTTTGAACGTTAGTTTAACGTTGGGTTATTTATGTTGAGCCCGTATGAAAGCTTTAGCTGAGAGAAATACAGGTGTGCTTTCTCAATGTCCTGATATTCTAACTGCCAGCTTGCGTCTCGCTGAGCTAAACAAAAAGTGCTTAAGTGCAATAACAAGTCAGTACAGTGCTGGTCTAATACAGAAGCAACTGCGGTAATCAGGTCATTCTTTTCGATTGAGATGAACTGCAACAGCCCATACGCCTGATTGAGAGCGTTGAATGCTCTTTTCTGTTGCCCCATGTTATTGAGAATTTCAGCCTGTTGGATGGCGGCATCATGTAAGCCTGAGATTAGGCAAACCAATTGGCAGGGTTTCGCTTGCGGATCATTGGCCGTGGCTTCTATGTGGCCGGGTAAGTTGTGCAGCACGTCATCGAATAAATAATGAGCCTGGGGCCAGTGACCCGATTTAAGTAGTTCTTCGGCTTTTGTGTAGCTTGACCAGCACTGTTTTAAGTTCATTCATCATTCTCTGCTTATCTGTTGCTTTGTTTATTTAAATGCAATTCATTATTAATTGCAAATGATTCGTATTAATAAAACACACTTGCTTTTGTCTATTATTTGTTCGCTTACACGGTGAAAAGCGGCAAAATTACCAAAAAGTCAAAGCTTTATGGCTAAACTTAGTCTAATCTGAACGTGGGATAAGAAAGGCTATAAGTTTCTGATTTCTAACATCTCATGCTGAGCGTCTTGAGTTATTCCGGGTTCAGGTTAAGACAGAATAAGTATAAAACTGAAGGAGTGGAATTATGGCTATTCATCAATTGGGTGTAGAAGAGCTTTACCACGTAGCTAAGCTTGATAAGTTGCCTTGCAAGTCCACCAAAGAATTACCTCCTATCGATGAAATTGTTGGCCAGGAACGGGCGCAAAAAGCGGTAGAGTTTGCGATGTCGATAAAAGAGAAGGGCTACAATATATACGCTATCGGCCGCAATGGGCTGGGTAAGCGTACGATGATTCTGCGCTACCTGAGTCGGCACCAGCATGAAACTGATAACCTGTTCGACTGGTGTTACGTTGCCAACTTTGATGATATTCGTACTCCACGCGTATTGAAGCTGCCAAGAGGCATTGGTACAGCGTTTCGTCAGGATATAGAAAAGCTGATGACCAAGCTGGTTAACGGTATCCCACTGGCGTTCGATAACGAGTTATATATCGGACGAGCGGAAAAGCTGAAAAATCAACTGGATCAAAAGCAACAGAGTGAACTGGAAAATATTACCCGCGAAGCAAAAGAAAAAGGCGTGAGTTTGACTGTGACCACGCATGGCGAGTACCAGTTTGTTGCGATGAACGGTGAGGAGATGCATACCGAAGAAACCTTTGATGCTTTGAGTAAGAAAGAGCAGGAATATTTCGGTACAACCATTGATGAGCTCGAAGTTGCACTGCGTAATATGGCTCGTCACCTGACCGAATGGGAAGAAGCGTACAGCGAAAAAATTAAGAAGCTTAACGACGAAGTAACGCTGGATGTGGTGGCGCATTTTATTAAGCAGTTAAAGCAGGACTATTCTCAATATCCTGAAATCAAAAATTATCTGACAGAGCTGCAAAAAGACATTCTGGAAAATGTTGATATCTTTCTTGAAGGTGCCAGCGAGCAGGGAGAATTAGCAACAGCGGCTCTGGATAAGAAACTCCCCCGTCGTTATAAAATTAACGTACTGGTCAGTCGCCAGTCGGATGAATTCCCGATCGTGGTAGAGGAAAACCCGAATTATCACTCACTGTTTGGGCATATTGAAACGGCCACCTATAAAGGAACGGTTTTTACTGATTTTTCTTTGATTCGTGCCGGTAGTTTGCATAAAGCCAATGGCGGTGTGCTGATGATGGATGCGATTAAAGTGCTGGAACAGCCTTATGTGTGGGACGGTCTCAAGCGCGCTTTACGCTCTCGTCAAATGAGCTTCACTTCGTTGGAAAAAGAGGTCACGTTAACGGGGGCTGTGTCGCTTGATCCGGAACCGATTCCTTTAGATGTCAAAATCATTTTGTTTGGCGATTACCGCACCTACGAACTTCTTGCACATTATGATTCCGAATTCAGTGAGCTGTTCCGGGTGACGGCAGACTTTGAAGATGAGATGACACGTACTGATGACTCTGAGCTTCACTATGCGCGTTTTATTTCCAGTATCGTACATGACAACAACATGCTGCATTGTGATCGTAAAGCGCTGTCCCGAATCATTGAGCACAGTTCACGAATCGCCGGCGACCAGTTGAAGCTATCTCTGCACTCCGCTCATATTGCCAATCTGTTGCGTGAATCTAACTATGTCGCCAGACAGGCAAATTCGAACATGATCCGACAAAGTCATGTGGATGAAGCATTAAATAATCAGCAAATGCGCGTTAACCGTTTGCAGGAGAGTGTGATGGAAACCTTTTCCAAAGGCACCACGCTCATTCAGACAGAAGGCGCAGCGGTTGGTCAGGTGAATGCGTTGTCAGTATTGGCGACCAAAGATCATATGTTTGGTGCACCTAATCGTATTACGGCGACAACGTCATACGGTGATGGTGACATTATCGATATAGAGCGCAGTGTTGATTTAGGCGGTAGTATTCACTCGAAAGGGGTGATGATTCTTTCTGCATATCTGAATTCAGTATTTGGGCGGACAGCTCGTGTCCCATTGACCACCACGATTACATTTGAGCAGTCATACGGTGGGGTTGATGGTGATAGTGCTAGTATGGCTGAGTTTTGCGCCATTGTTTCTGCTTTTTCCAAACAGCCCAACAGGCAGGACATTGCTATTACTGGTTCGATGAACCAGTTTGGTGAATCTCAGCCGATTGGTGGGGTCAATGAGAAAATAGAGGGCTTCTTTGATGTTTGTACGATTAAAGGTCGCCACAATTCTCAGGGGGTTATTATTCCTCAAGCCAATAAACATAACCTGATGTTAAGACACGATATCGTTAAAGCGGTAGAAAAAGGCGAGTTTCATATCTGGGCAATCAGCCATGTGTCAGAAGCGATTGCCCTGTTTACCGGTAAAGATGTCGGCGTGGCAACCGAAGATGGCAGCTATCCAGTTGATTCTATTTATGGCCTGGCACAGGCTAAGTTGAATGCACTGCGTAAATAGTGTGTTGTCATAATCCAGGGTCTGTGGTTAACAGACCCTAGTGAACAGAAGCCGATTTTTCGGCGATCTCTTTTAATAGATCGATCAGGATTTCGGTTGTCTGCGCACCCGAAACCAGGTGCTTCTGTTCAATGATGATTGCAGGAACCGCCTGAATACCAGCCTGGAGCCATTGTTGCTCGGTATTCGCGACCGCTTTAGCCCATGACTCATCTTCCAGTACATCCCGGCATTCACTCTCTTTCAGCCCGGCTGATACAGCAATTTCGAGTAATACGTCTGGTTGGTCAACGGCTTTACCGTCACAGAAGTAAGCTTCAAACAGAGCCATTTCCAGTTCATTCTGTTTATGGTGCTGGTTGGCCCACATCAGTAGCTTATGCGCTTTGCGGGTATTATAGATACGCATGCCATCAAAGAAGTTGAAATCAAACCCTACTTCCTGACCAAGTTGAGTTAACGTTTCTCGCGCTTCAATACTGGCCTGTTCGGTGGTTCCATACTTTCTGGCCAGATGATCACGTAGGTTTTCTCCCCCTTCAGGCATAGTGGGGTTAAGCTCAAACGGATGCCAGTGTATGTCTGCAGTTATCTCAGTCGATAATTGTTGTAACGCTTTTTGCAGGCGTTTATAGCCGATAATGCACCAGGGGCATACAACATCGGAAACAATATCGATTCTTAAGGTACGCATAACATCCTCCGTTTGTTAATGTTTCATTTTCGAGACAATGAAATCAGTTTGAAAGTACAGTGTAAGTATAGCTTTTGTACGCTGTCTATACTGAAACGAAGTGATTAGGGTATAGGAATGGCGAATTGTCGTTATGTTTTATCGCCTACGCCCTTGATCTCCACCACGATAAAATGTGTAAAGGTGGATTTCAAGCCAGTTGTATCTCTTATACTCAATGACACATTAAGGGCTGTTAGCCCTGGCAAGCCGCGCATTCACATTGGTCTTCTATCGGTTTGTTGACTAACAAGGAGTTACGACAATGAGTATTCATAAGCCTACTGACGTTATATTACATGCGTTTGACTGGCCCTATTCTCTGGTCACAGAGCGAGCAGAAGATATTTATCAAGCAGGGTATAAAGCCGTGCTTGTCTCCCCTCCGATGAAATCATATAAAAGATCACAAGGTACCGAGTGGTGGCAGCGTTATCAGCCACAAGATTATCGTGTCATTGACAACCAACTTGGTGATACTGAGCAGTTTCAGGCCATGGTAACCGCATTAAAAAACCTTGATGTACATGTTTACGCAGATGTGGTCTTCAACCACATGGCAAATGAGTCAAAAAAACGCTTGGATCTTCAGTATCCAAGTGAAGAGTGCATGAAAGAGTATCGTAAGTCTTCCCGCTATTACGATAAACAGGTTCTGTTTGGAGATTTGTCGGAACCTCTGTTTACAGAAGAAGACTTTGTCGAAGCTTTCGGTATCAAAGACTGGAAAGATAAATGGCAGGTTCAGTACGGGCGGATTACGGGTGGCCCTCATGACCAGGGGTTACCGACACTCAATAGCAGTCAGCATGTCGTCGAAATGCAGCAAGCCTACTTAAGAGCGATGAAAAACATAGGAGTGAAAGGCTTCCGTATCGATGCTGCTAAGCACATGACCATCGCGCATTTGAAAAAGGTCTGGACTGAAGAAATCATTAAAGACACTCATATTTTTGGTGAAATTATTACCGATGGCGGAGCAACCAGAGAAGAATACAAACTGTTTTTGCAGCCATATCTGGCGGAAACTCGCTTAGGAGCTTATGACTTCCCGTTATTTCAAACGGTGTTTAATGCCCTGCAAACTTCTGGCAGCCTTAAAGCATTGATCGATCCTTATTGTTTTGGAGATGCCTTATCCAAAGACAGGGCCATTACGTTTGCGATCACTCATGACATTCCTAATAACGATGTATTCCTTGAATTGGTGATGGAAGAAGCTTTGGAACGTTTAGCCTATACCTACATTCTTGGCCGGGATGGTGGCGTGCCTTTGATTTACACTGATTTAGATACCAGCGGTATTAAGAATAAAGATGGCCAGCCTCGCTGGAAAGAGGCATGGCAGGATCCAGAATTGCTGGCAAAAATCTCATTTCATAACCAAATGCATGGCTTGCCAATGCAGATTATTGAAGCAAGTGATGATTTATTGGTCTTCAGTCGCGGAGAAAAAGGCATTGTAGTGATTAATAAGTCTCAACGCTGCCAACAGCTTGAACTTAACTGGAATCATCCATTGCGAGATATTCTGAGTCAGCAGGTATTTACTAGTGATGGTGAAAGAATCACGATGGAACTCAACCCATTGAGCAGTTATATGCTATATCCGGACGAAAAATAAAAAAAAGCCGCAGGGTGAGATGCGGCAATGTCAAATATGAATAGCAGTAGTTATGGGGGGTAACTTACTTAATATAAAAAAGAGTACCCAGACATAATGCGCTTATGAAGTTATGACAATGCTTGGTCAATGACAGAATTGTGTTAGAAGTGAACAAGCTTGCGTTCAATAAGTTGTGCAAAAAGAAAACCCCAGTCATTTTGAGCTGGGGTTTTACATTAAGAGCCATAATGGATTTTTCATTTAACCTCTTTGAGGTCGACGTTGTCAGTATTAAATATTTTCTAAGGGAAAATAAAGGAGACGTAAATAAAGTTAGTGCTGACTGGAGTGAAGTGCAAACCGATCAGTGATGGGATGTGGGTTTTTCTAGTAGTTTGTGATGTTAATTCCATCAATATGTAGTAGTGAAACAGATTTATTTAGTTATGACACGCCATTTTTGGGTTAGAAAGCGGTGATATATGTTGCATACCAAGTCTAATTTTACGTATGGCAGAGAAAATCAACTACGAAGTCACTAAAACCTGATTTACAGCAATTATCGAGTCTCAATAACCCGTAGTATTGGATGCAATAATCTGCGTATGCAACTCCAGCATATATCATCTGTATCTATGTGTTTTTCTGAGAGTGTACGTAGTCAGTTTTCAGGTGAGTACTAATAACCTCATGCTGATCCCGATTTTAAGACGAGAATTTATTATGGAAAATCTGATCGAGCGCTTTTTGCATTACGTTACGTTTGATACTCAGTCAAAGCCGAAGAACAATCATTGTCCGAGCTCTACCGGACAAAAAGTGTTTGCTCAGTTTCTCTACCAGGAGCTGGTGGAGCTTGGATTAAGTGATGTAACGATTGATCATCATGGCTATGTGATGGCCAAATTAAAATCAAACCTTGATTACTCGGTGCCTGCCATTGGTTTCATCGCTCATATGGATACTGCACCAGATGCTTCAGGTAAAAATGTCGTTCCTCAAATAGTCGAAAACTATCAGGGCGGTGATATCGCGTTAGGCAAAGGTGATGAAGTTCTCTCACCGATTCAATATCCAGAGTTGCACAACTTGCATGGTATGAATTTAATTACTACCGATGGTAAAACCCTTCTGGGGGCGGATAATAAGGCAGGCATTGCGGAAATCATCACAGCGGTTGAAATGCTTATAGCAAATCCTTCTATCCCTCATGGTGATATCTGTATCGGTTTTACCCCAGATGAAGAAATTGGTCGTGGTGCCAACTATTTTGATGTCGAAAAATTTGGTGCTCAGTGGGCTTATACCATCGATGGTGGGCCGGTTGGTGAACTGGAATATGAGAACTTCAATGCAGCCAGCGCACATGTTGTTTGCCACGGTGTCAGTGTTCATCCCGGTACGGCGAAAGATAAATTAGTTAATGCTATGCACATTGCGTCGCGTTTTATACAAATGATGCCAGAAGAAGAAACACCAGAGCATACCGAAGGTTATGAAGGGTTCTATCACTTAAGTTCAGCACAAATGGGCGTAGCAAAATCGCAGCTTGATTACATATTGCGAGATTTTGACAGTGAAGGGTTAAGTCGCCGAAAAAGCTTTATGCAGCAGGCGGTGAATGAGCTTAATCAGCAACTGACTAAAGGCAGTGTTGAGTTGGTGATTTATGACAGCTACTGCAATATGAAAGAGATGGTGGAGCCTCATCCGCATATTATTGAACTGGCCAAAGCGGCGATGGAAGCCTGTGACGTTGAGCCATTAATTAAGCCGATTCGTGGCGGTACAGATGGTGCGCGATTGTCATTTATGGGGCTACCTTGTCCGAACCTGTTCACTGGTGGGTATAATTTCCATGGTATTCATGAATTTATTACGATTGAGGGGATGGAGCAGGCGGTAAAAGTGATTGTTAAGCTGGCAGAAAATACCGCTCGTCAGTATCAACAATAAAGATATTTCTTTCCCAACCTTTTCAGTTGGTTATACTTAGAGTTTAAAGACCTTAACGTTGGTGTGATATACACCAACGTTTTTTATATTTATCAGCCAAACTGGAATAAGAAATGGAAAGATTGAGCGCGGTGGTAGAGTTTTTACTGACGCACAAACTAATTCTAACGCTACTGATCATTTCGTTCGTACTGCTGTTACGTCGGTTAATCCTGTCCCGTATTCGTGGTGATGTCGCATTCATCAGTGAGAAACAGCGTAACTGGATGTCTCGTACTAAAAACGGAACTTTTATCTTTACATTAATTGTTCTGTTCATGTTGTGGCAGTCTGAGATTAGTGAGTTTGCTTTGTCTGTCACGGCTATTGCGGTTGCAATTGTTGTCGCCTCAAAAGAAATTATTCTCTGTTTTACAGGCTCGATTCAAAGAGCCAGCTCACGATCGTTTCGTATTGGTGACTGGATTGAAGTGGGGTCGATTAGCGGTGAAGTAATTGAACATAACCTGATGGCGACAGTGATTCAGGAAATTGCCTTGCAAAAGGGTTCCTATCACTTCACAGGCAAAACCGCGACACTCCCCAATAGTATGTTTTTTATTCATCCAGTGAAGAATCTGAATTTCATGAAACGGTATGTTTTTCATGATATCACAATTGTTGTGCCTGAATTTGTTAACCTGTATCCGTTGATTCCTTCGATTTACGAACGAATAGAAGAGCATTTTGCTCATTTTATAGATGTTGCACGTCGTTATAACAGCATTATTGAAAAACATGCTGGTGTCGATCTGCCGGGGGCCGATCCGCATGTTGAAATTTCCAGTGCAGCTGCCGGAGAACAGATAGTCCATATCAAGATTTTTTGTCCGACAGAGCGCGCGACACACTTTGAACAGGTGATTCGTCAGGATTTTATGCAGCTTTATGAGCAGACGTTTGTCAAACCGACTCTGACTCCTGAGTTATCATAACTGCAATAGTTAACAGCCTGATTGTTCAGGCTGTTTTTTATTCCGACTGTGCCTGTAACGTTTCAAAAGTAACTTCATAACTGCCGTTATCACTTTCGATGAAGAGAGATTGTCCCGTCACCATGACTGACAGACCGGCAGTTCTGGTCTGGTTATTGGCTAATGCTTCGATTGATGCAGGATCAAAGCGGACAATTTCAACCGGTAAATAACCGAGCTTTCCTTTATTCTGGGCCCACCAAATGTCTGAACGAATTTGATAGGTGTAAACCTTGACAGAATCAGCCATACGTGTGGCTTTTTTCACCCTTTCAACGTCTGGTTCACCCAACTCAATCCATACTTCAGAACGCCCTGAGAGGTTCTGCTGCCAGATATCTGGTTCAGCTGTGGTCGATATACCTTTGGTAAAATGCAGATCAGGATGAGCATTGAGGCAGAAGGCCATTATACGAGCCATCATTCGTTCGTTAGTCTCTGAAGGATGCAGTGCTACAGTCAGGTTCAGAGAGTCATAATAGTCCCGATTCAAGTCTGTTAGAGCAATGCGAAACTTATAGATAGTCGGTTTAAGAGCCATGTTGATGAAGGGTTCCAAGTTGTCAGAAGAGTCCTCACTGGCTGGCTATCAGCTGTGGTGAGTCTGTGTTTGCCAAAATACCGGGTAAAAGGGTAAAACGTTTCGGATAGTGCGGCTTAAAAGCATTTATGATGCCGCGATTAGTGTCCACTTCTTTGTAGTGGTTGGTATAAGGCGATTGATAATAACCGTAAAGGTTCGGGTTGACCAGAGTTGTATTGTGAGGGGAGTCAAGGGGTTAACGCAAAAACAAAAAGAGCCAGCATGTGCTGACTCTTACAACATACAGAGCAATTAAAATTAGATAACTTTAATGCTTTCAGCTTGAGGGCCTTTTTGACCTTGAGTTACTACGAACTCAACTTTTTGACCTTCAGCTAGTGTACGGAAACCGTCACTTTGGATTGCACTGAAGTGTGCAAAAACGTCAGGACCGTTTTCTTGCTTGATAAAACCAAAACCTTTTGTTTCGTTGAACCATTTAACGGTACCAGTAACAGGTGTAGACATA
>Ga0075011_10000766_pt1 | contig 17084 bp, 19 predicted proteins | sample TARM_MetaG_T_14_FD_72354 | JGI IMG/M metagenome (GOLD analysis project Ga0075011, IMG submission 72354) | Freshwater microbial communities from Pennsylvania, USA, analyzing microbe dynamics in response to fracking - TARM_MetaG_T_14 | ecosystem: Environmental > Aquatic > Freshwater > River... | reverse complement strand
AGCAGGCGTTTACGCTGACTAGAGGGGGCTATTCCCAAAGATTCACGGTATTTCGCAATCGTTCGTCTTGCGACTTGAATCCCCTGGTCAGCAAGTAGAGCCGCGATTTTACTGTCACTTAATGGTTTGGCCGGCGTTTCGGCAGCAACCAGTTTTTTGATCAGGGCACGAATCGCGGTAGATGAACATTCTCCACCATTGTCTGTGCTGACGTGACTAGAGAAAAAGTACTTCAGTTCAAATATACCTCGTGGTGTATGCATGTATTTCTGTGTCGTAACACGAGAAATGGTTGATTCATGCATCTCCACGGCCAGCGCGACGTCATTGAGTACCATCGGCTTCATGGCTTCTTCGCCATATTCAAAGAAATCACGCTGGTGTTCAACTATGCACTTTGCAACTTTGAGCAAAGTCTCGTTTCGGCTTTCCAGGCTTTTAATTAACCATTTTGCTTCTTGTAAATTGGTTCGGATGTAGTTGCTGTCTGCACTATTTCCTCTTCCAAGGTTGGCGTATTGCTGGTTCACTTTCAACTTTGGAACACTATCAGGGTTAATGGTAACAATCCATTTTCCGTGTTCTTTATACACAGATACATCAGGAATGACATATTCTGCATGCTCCGAAGCAATACGGCTTCCGGGTCTTGGATCGAGTTGCTGAATCAATTGAAGGACTTCGCGCAACTCATCTTCTTTGAGTTTAGTCTCTTTCAGGATGAGTTTGTAATCTCGATTACCAAGCTGATCGATATGATGGGTCAGGATCTGTTTCGCATAGTCTAAGCGCGGTGTATCTTGCGGGTAAGTTGCCAGTTGTAATAACAGGCAATCTTGCAGGTTGAGTGAAGCAACGCCAAGTGGATCAAATTGTTGAATACGCTTACGTACCGCTTCAATCTCATCTAACTCGATCTCTTGTTCCTCAGAGAAGTTTTCCTGAATATCTTCCAGAGAAACGGTGAGATAACCATAATCATCAATGGCATCAATCAGAGCCATAGCTATAGAACGGTCAATATCGCTAAATGGAGTGAGGTCGAGTTGCCAGATTAGATAATCCTGCAGAGACTGGGTTGTTTCACCCTGATAAACAGGCATGTCATCATCTAGCGCAATCCCTGTACTGCCAGTATTGGCGCTGTATACATCTTCCCAGGTGGTGTCGATTTCGAGTTCAGAGCTGATTTCTGATTTTTCAATTAATTCAGAACTGTCTTTAGGGTCAGTATCTATGGCATCTGCTGTTGCTTCTTTTTCCTCATTTGCATTGTGAGTGGCATCAGTTGATGACAGATCGTCCCCCGGTTCTTCAACGTCTAACAGGGGGTTAGAGTCCAGTGCTTCCTGAATCTCTTGTTGAAGATCTAATGTGGACAGTTGAAGCAGACGAATCGCCTGCTGCAACTGTGGTGTCATAGCTAACTGTTGGCCTAACTTAAGCTGTAATGAGGGTTTCATTCAGTAACGACTACCTTGTTGTTAGAGTTGTCTATGATCTAATCATAGACGGAATTGTTCACCGAGATATACCTGCTTCACTTGTTCGTTATTTAACACTTCTTGCGGCGTTCCTTCTGCAATTAAGTGCCCTTGACTCACGATATAAGCTTTCTCACACACGTCCAGAGTTTCCCGGACGTTGTGGTCAGTAATCAGGACTCCCAGTCCGCGATCACGAAGGTGCTCAATGATTTTTTTGATATCAATGACCGAAATAGGGTCAACACCTGCAAATGGCTCATCCAATAAAATGAACTGTGGGTTGGCTGCTAACGCGCGGGCGATTTCCACACGTCGACGCTCACCACCGGATAATGCCATACCCGCACTTGTGCGGATATGCTGAATATGGAACTCTTCGAGCAAGTCTTCCAATTTATCTTGTCTTTGTTCCCGAGTCATCTCTTCACGAGTTTGTAGCACAGCCATGATGTTATCTTCCACAGAAAGTTTGCGGAAAATAGACGCTTCTTGCGGTAAATAGCCAATACCCATTCTCGAACGACTGTGCATTGGTAATATACTGATGTCTTGATCATCAATACTAATTTTACCTTCGTCGCGAGCAACCAGGCCGACAATCATATAGAAAGAGGTGGTTTTACCTGCACCATTTGGCCCGAGTAAGCCAACGATTTGTCCTGATTCGACTTGCAAGCTGACATCAGAAACGACTTTACGCTTTTTATAGCTTTTGGCTAAATGCTCTGCTTTTAATGTCGACATAGTTATTCTTTTTGTGCTGCCTGTGGTTGCAGAACAGTCGATACCCGACCACTGCCGTTACTATCTGCGATAAGTTTTTGCGATGAAATCTGATAGCGGATTTTGTTACCGCGGATCTCACTGTCGTCCTGAGACAACATCGCTTTTTCGACCATAGTGAGTTCATCTGCAGCCATTCTGTAGTAAAGCTCTTTGGCTTCGCCATACAAGGTCTTTCCATCATCAGTTAACTGAGAGAAAGTCGCAACATTACCATAGCCTTCGATTTCTTCGATTTGACCTGTTTCGGCATTACGAATAACGATAAGCTTATCAGCGTTTATATTGATACTACCTTGCTTAAGTTTGACATCTCCGACAAAAGTAACCCGGTTACTTTTCATATCAAGCTGTTGACTGTCTGAGTCGATGTACACAGGCTGCTGGCTGTCGGTAGACAGTGCAAGCGCCTGACCAGAAGCCAACAAGCAAGCAATTAGACTAAGGTGTGAGAGTTTCATATCTACCTTGTACATGGTTATAAAGAACAGCCGAATGGTCACCAAAGTTACCTCTCATCGCCTGCCCATGAGTTTCAAATTGCGGACCATTTAAATCCACAGGATTATCGGCCCAGAAATCACGATTCTCGAGATGAATACTCATTCTTGTTGTAGTGAGCTTATCAAAACCTGAATCGTCGAGTAAATTCTTCGCAATAACATCGTCATAGAGTGTGAGAACGTTATCTTTTGATAAAATACCGCGTTTTGCTGTGATCTCCCACTCCTGATTTGTTCCTTCCCGATAGATTTTCAGGATTGGAGCATTAAAAATCGTGTTCCCGCTTTGAGCGTAGTGATCCAATTGTGCTGAAGTGATCACATAACTTCTCACACCTTGTTCATTGTATGAGACATTATCTAAATTGATACCGCTAAACATCGGTAGCTCCATATTTGGAGCTACTTGAATATCTGCGGTTTGTTCCTTGTCGATCAGGTAATAGGCTGACCATGATGCAACAAAGATAAGTATCGTATATAGAATACGAGACAAACTCATATACTTAAGCCTTTATGTACGTCCAGCTCATTACGTGCCTGCAGGATTAAATCGCACACTTCACGCACTGCGCCATGGCCGCCTTTAATTGTTGTTACGTAATTAGCTCTTTTCACCAGTAAAGGGTGCCCGTCGGCAACACAAACTTTAAGGGCCACTTTTTCCATTACTGGCCAGTCAATTAAGTCATCACCAATATAACCTGTATTTTCAGGTAATATCGCTAGTTTTTGGCAAATATCCTGATACGCCTTTACTTTATCGTCTTGCCCCTGATAGATCAGCGAAATTCCTAACGCTTTCATTCGGTTTTCGACGATTTTTGATTGGCGACCAGTAATAATTGCCACCTGAATACCAGCGTTCATCAGAGATTTTACGCCGTAGCCATCACGAGTGTGGAAGGTTTTTAGTTCTTCACCTTGATTCCCCATGTAGACCAAACCATCGGAGAATACTCCGTCTACATCGCAGATCAAAAGCTTTATTTGTTTGGCTATATCAATAATCGATGAATCAACGTTACCATATAGAGTTTCAACGGTTTGTGACATCACATAACCCCTGCTTTAAGCAAATCGTGCATGTTGAGTGCGCCCACTACTTTGCCGTTTTCAACTAACATCAGACCGTTAATACGTTTTTCCTGCATCAGGTTCAGCCCTTCAACAGCAAGTAAGTTTGGTGAGGCAACGGTTGGGTTTGGTGTCATGACTTCACTAATCGTAGAGGTATGAATATCAATGCGCTTGTCGAGGATTCGGCGTAAGTCACCATCGGTGAAGATACCGATTAACTCATCATTATCATTGGTCACTGCCGTCATACCCAGACCTTTCTGGCTGATTTCCAGTAGTGCATCTTTGACTAATGCAGTGGGTTTTACTTTTGGTAGTGCTTCACCGAAATGCATGATATCGGAGAGTTTCATTAACAGTTTGCGACCTAATGCTCCACCCGGGTGAGAGAGGGCAAAGTCTTCAGCTGTAAAGCCTCTGGCTTGTAGCAGAGCAACGGCTAGTGCGTCACCCATCACCAGTGTCGCGGTGGTGCTGGAGGTTGGCGCTAACCCTAATGGGCATGCTTCTTTCGGAACCGTTATCTGCAGATGTAGATCGGAAAGTTTTGCCATATTCGAGTGCGGGTTGCCTGTCATACTGATGATTCGGTTATTGAGACGCTTTAACACCGGAAACAGAGCGAGAATTTCTCCGGATTCACCCGAATTGGATATAGCCAGAACAATATCACCAGCTTCTATCATACCAAGATCACCATGAGAGGCTTCGCCCGGGTGAACGAAAAATGCGGATGTGCCAGTACTGGCTAAAGTCGCCGCGATTTTTTTTCCGATATGACCTGATTTACCAATTCCCATCACAACCACTTTGCCACTTTTATTGGCAAGCACCATGTCGCAAGCACGACAAAAGTCGTCATTGATGTACTGATTCAGCTGTTGCAGGGCTTCGATTTCCGTTGTCAGCACTTGCTGAGCAACACTTCGGTAGTCAAAGTTTTCTGACATTGTTGTGCTCCGGTTAGGCAGTCATATTCATAAACAAATAAGTCTGATATGCCAAAAATGCGGCAAATAAAATCGACCCTTCTATGCGGTTAATGCTACGGGATTTACCCAATGCCATGATCACCAGCATGATTGAAACCCCAAGCATGACCCAAAAATCTCGGCCCATAGCATGTTCACTTAGCATCGCAGGGTTAACGATGCCCGGAATCCCCATTACCGCTAAGATGTTAAATACGTTAGAGCCGACAATGTTACCCACTGCCATATCATCTTCGCCTTTTAGTACCCCGGCTAATGAAGCCGCCAGTTCTGGCAGGCTGGTACCAATGGCAATAATCGTCAGGCCGATCACCAAATCACTCATGCCGAAAAATTTGGCGATAATGACAGCATTATCAACCAGTAACTGGGCTGACAAAGGCAGCAGAATTAAACCAATAGCAATCCACATAACGGCTTTCGGATTACTGACCCCTTCAGGAACTTCAGATTCCTGTTCAGATAACAGCACGTCATTATTTTTTTGTTCGTTACGGCTGATTTTTAGCATGGTTAGAATAAACAGGGCGAATAAAGCGAACAGCAAGACGCCTTCATAAAAACCCAGATGGTTATTCCACATAATAGCACCAGCGAGCAGAGTCACCGCTATCATTAATGGGAATTCACGCCTCAAAACCGGAGAACTGATGGATAATGGCTTAATGATTGCGGTTATACCCAATATAAGAGCAATGTTTGCGATATTTGAGCCTAAAACATTCCCCACCGCAGTATCGGTTTTTCCGTCGAATGCTGCTGTCGCTGAAACCATCATTTCCGGTGCCGACGAGCCCATGGCCAGGATCGTCATACCAATGACAAGAGGAGAGATACCAAAGTTGCGTGCTAATGCTGCAGAGCCGAACACCAGTTTATCGGCACTCCAGACTAAAATGATTAGACCAACAATAAGAAACGCAACAGCTTCGATCATGATGATTCCTATACGTAATGAGCAACAAAAATGTGTAACCGCCAATTTTGACGTGTTGAAGGGGAAAAGGGAAGGCGAAGATTGAATTTATTGTTTTTGTGCCAGCGCGTATCAAAAAACAGACCACGATTGTTATCGGAAAATCACACTTATTTAAAAGTAAAACTAAACTTTGAGTGGCTTATCAATAAAATAGCGGATAAAACTGGAACTAAAGTCGGATTTTAGTTCCAATGCAAAATTCAGCCGATCTCAAACTGAATATTGAGGCCACCTGAGTATAGAGGCAATTGAACAGTGCTTTTAATTTTAAATTAATATGCTTATTATGGCCTATTCCATGGACGAGAATCACACATTAGCGAACAGCCAGTATGTCTAACACTGACTTAGTCACCATCAACAATCTGACCTTTTCCCGATCGGGTCGAAAAATCTTCGACGACATCAGTCTTCATGTCCCTAAAGGTAAAGTTACCGCAATTATGGGCCCTTCAGGCATTGGTAAAACCACCTTATTACGTCTTATTGGTGGACAGCTTTTGCCTGAGCAGGGGGAAATCTGGTTTGATGGCTTAAATATCCCGACTTTAAATCGGAATAAGCTTTATCAGGCACGTAAACAAATGAGCATGCTTTTTCAGTCGGGGGCGCTTTTTACCGATCTTAACGTGTTTGATAACGTCGCTTTCCCTATTCGCGAGCATACCGATCTAGACGAATCTCTTATCAGAACTTTGGTTTTACTTAAGCTTGAAGCGGTTGGGTTAAGAGGTGCTGCTCAGTTAATGCCAAGTGAACTATCTGGTGGTATGGCAAGAAGAGCAGCATTAGCGCGCGCCATCGCTCTTGACCCGGATCTCATCATGTATGATGAGCCATTTGTAGGCCAGGACCCGATTACGATGGGAGTCTTGGTGGAATTGATTCGCAATCTGAATCAGGCATTAGGAGTGACTTCAGTGGTTGTATCCCATGATGTGCCGGAAGTTATGAGTATCGCGGATTGGGTATACCTGCTTGCGGATGGCAAAGTCATTGCCAAAGGAACACCAGAGCAATTGTATCAGGCTGACGATCCAAAAGTGCAGCAGTTTTTAAATGGAGAAGCGGATGGCCCGGTTCCTTTCCGCTATCCTGTAAATCAACCTATCGAAAAGGACCTCTTCCATGCTGGCTAATGTTTTGCAATGGATTAGCCATTTGGGACGCCGATTTTTTGCTATTTGTGAATCATTTGGCCGGGCGAGCTTAATGGTTTTTGGTGCGTTATTCGGACGCCCTCATCCGGTAAAAAACTTCCCGTTACTGATCAAACAACTGTATAGCGTTGGGGTGCAGTCGCTCGCTATTATCATTGTTTCAGGCCTGTTTATCGGCATGGTGTTGAGCTTACAGGGCTATGTAATTCTGGTCGATTACGGCGCAGAGACGAGTCTGGGACAGATGGTTGCTTTATCATTGTTGCGGGAACTCGGCCCTGTCGTTACAGCTCTGTTGTTTGCCGGGCGAGCTGGCTCAGCATTGACCGCGGAAATTGGTTTGATGAAAGCCACCGAGCAGCTCTCCAGCTTAGAAATGATGGCAGTCGATCCACTTAAGCGTGTTATAGCACCTCGTTTATGGGCTGGGTTGATTTCTATGCCTTTACTGGCAATGATTTTTATGGCTGTTGGTATTTGGGGCGGTCAATTGGTCGGTGTGGAATGGAAAGGCATTGATCACGGAAGCTTCTGGGCTACGATGCAGGCATCGGTAGATTTAGGAGAAGATATTGGTAACAGTTTGATTAAGTGTGTGGTATTTGCCATTACCGTCACCTGGATCTCTCTGTTTAATGGTTATGACGCGATTCCGACTTCGGAAGGGATCAGTCGCGCAACGACAAGAACTGTTGTGCATTCGTCTCTGGCTGTATTAGGGCTAGACTTTGTATTGACTGCATTGATGTTTGGGAATTAATCATGCAACAAACTCGTAAATTAGAATTTTGGGTAGGCAGTTTTGTGCTAGCGGGGATTTGCGCAATTCTGGTAATGATTTTTCAAGTCGCTGACGTGAAAGGTCTTGGATCAAACGATACTTATGCTCTGCGGGCAGAGTTTGACAATATTGGTAGCTTAAAAGTACGAGCTCCCGTCAAAGTGGGCGGCGTGGTTGTTGGCCGGGTATCTTCAATTGAATTAAATAAAACCAGCCTTTTGCCTGTGGTTCGTATGGCTATTGACAGTCAATACAATCAGTTTCCCGATACATCAAGTGTTCATATCTTAACTTCTGGATTAATTGGTGAGCAGTATATTAGCTTAATTCCGGGATTTATTTTTGAAGATGAAGAGATGCTAAAAGACGGTGATCTCATTGAAGACACTAAATCGGCTCTGATACTTGAAGATTTGATCGGTCAGGTACTATATAGCGTTGGTGGTTCCGATAGTAACGGAAGTGAGGAATAAACATGTTGAAGCGATATATCAGCGTATTTTTGATGTTAATGCTGTCTTGGACAGCAACGGCTCAGGAAGTCGACCGTACTGACCCTTATAAAATGATGAAGCAGGTCGCTGAGCAATCATTTCAGCGTCTTAAATCAGAGCAGCCAAAAGTTCAGGAAAATCCGGATTACCTGAAGGTTATCGTTGAAGAAGAATTAATGCCTTACATCAATGAGCAATATGCAGCATTAAAGTTACTTGGATCGAACCTGAAAGGTGCCAAACGTGAGGATGTCGGAGAGTTTATCACCGCATTTCGTGCTTATTTAGTGACAAACTATGCCCAGGTTTTAACTCAGTATACCGATCAGGAAATTGAATTTGGCCCTGAGCCAATACTTGAAGACGACAGACGTATTACCAGTATTCGCGTCGACATCGTCGATTCTCCACGACCAAATATCAAATTGGAATTTAAGCTGCGTCGAGAGAAGTCCGGTGATTGGGCAGCGTTTGATATGATAGCGGAAGGGATTAGCTTTCTGTCGAGTAAGCAATCCGAATGGGGAGGTAAAATTCGTCAGGAAGGTATCTTAGCCGTAGCGAAAGAGCTGGAAGACCTGTCTCAACAGCCAATCCGTTTTGAGAGTAAAACACAATGAACCATCCGCAATGGCAAGTGACTAATTCAGCATTAGTGAAGCTGACCGGAGCGCTGGATCGTGATATGGTGCCGCCGTTATGGAAAGCTTTACAGCAGTGGCAGCCTCAAAATGATCAAATTGAGGTCTCTTTGCAAGGCGTTGAACGAGTCGATTCTGCCGGGATGGTGATGTTGATTCATTTAATTGAGCATGCAAAAAATCAAAACTGTCATATAATGCTCAGTTTTGTGCCAGAGCAACTGCGCACACTATTTCAGTTGAGTAATGTAGAACACGTTTTAGCTCAACATCTTAAAAATTCTACGGGGTGAATTGTGGATAGCACACAAGTAAAAGAAATATTGGATCAAGCACTCAACCTTCAAGAGATTCACGTTAAAGGTGAAGGCAGTCATTACGAAGTAATCGCTGTTGATGAATGCTTTGAATCCATGGGTCGTGTGAAGAAACAACAACTGATTTATGCTCCTTTGATGGAGTATATTCAGCGTAATGATGTTCACGCCGTTTCCATAAAAGCTTTCACTCCAGAAGAGTGGGCTCGCGATAAAAAATTGATGTCACTTTAAGGTTAGTGAATGGATAAGTTTCGAGTTATTGGGTCAGATAAACCTCTACAGGGTGAAGTGACCATTTCCGGTGCTAAAAACGCAGCACTGCCAATTTTATTTGCGTCTATTCTGGCAACTGAGCCCGTTGAGGTAGGAAATGTTCCTCACCTTCGTGACATTGATACCACCATGGAACTGCTTAAGCGCTTAGGCGCAAAAGTGGAGCGTAACGGTTCTGTACATGTGGACCCAGGCCAGATAGATCAGTTTTGCGCACCCTATGATCTGGTTAAAACCATGCGAGCATCAATCTGGGCTCTTGGCCCACTAGTTGCGCGATTTGGTCAGGGGCAGGTTTCTTTGCCCGGTGGTTGCGCAATCGGTGCTCGTCCGGTTGACCTTCATATTCATGGCCTTGAACAATTGGGTGCGACAATTGTACTTGAAGATGGCTATGTAAAAGCAAGCGTTGAGGGCCGTTTAAAAGGTGCTCATATCGTAATGGATAAAGTCAGTGTTGGCGCAACGATTACGATTATGTGTGCTGCAACTCTGGCAGAGGGCAAAACCATACTGGATAACGCAGCGCGTGAGCCTGAAATTGTCGATACGGCTAATTTCCTTAATCAGCTCGGTGCGAAGGTTTCTGGTGCCGGTACTGATACCATTACGATTGAAGGTGTTGAAAAGCTTACTGGCGGTAAACATACCGTGGTTGCAGACCGAATTGAAACGGGTACTTTCTTAGTTGCTGCAGCGGTGTCTAAAGGCAAGATTGTTTGTCGTAATACCAATGCAAAACTACTCGAAGCGGTTATTGCTAAGCTTGAAGAAGCCGGTGCTGATATCGAAACCGGTGATGACTGGATTAGTCTGGATATGACAGGGCGCGAGCTCAAAGCGGTATCGATTCGTACTGCACCACACCCAGGCTTTCCAACTGATATGCAGGCGCAGTTTACTTTGCTCAATATTATGGCAAAAGGTGGCGGTGTGATCACTGAAACCATCTTTGAAAACCGCTTTATGCATGTACCTGAGCTGATGCGTATGGGCGCAAAGGCTGAGATCGAAGGTAATACGGTTATTTGCGGTGATATGGATCATTTAAGTGGTGCTCAGGTGATGGCAACCGATCTTCGTGCATCAGCAAGCTTGGTTATTGCTGGTTGTATTGCACATGGTGAGACCATTGTTGATCGTATTTATCATATCGATCGTGGATATGAGCGTATTGAAGATAAACTGTCAGCACTGGGCGCGAATATTGAACGCGTTCATGCGCCGGGTTAATTTTTTCGCATGATTAACAGGCCGAAGTCTAAGGATTTCGGCTTTTTTATTGTATCAATTCGGATATATTGTTGTTCTGTGAACAATGATGAAAAACGGATAAAACTTGATACTAAGCTCCCCTGGAGAAGCTAAATGATTGCACTACTTCGTATTATTGCTGTGGCTGTTTTTGCCGTAGTAATGTTTGTTTTCGGATGTGGTTACTGCTTACTAAGTCCACGCAACCCTAAGCATGTTTTTACTTTTGGTCGTATGTTCGGTGCGATGTCGAAAGTGTTTGGTATCAAGCTCGAATTACGCATTCCTGAAGATGCCTATAATCGTGGTCAGGCTGTTTATATCGCTAACCACCAAAACAACTGGGACTTGTTTACGGTTTCCTCGGCCGTGACTCCTAAAGTTGTGACGGTGGGGAAAAAGAGCCTGGCGTGGATGCCATTGTTTGGTCAGTTATACTGGCTGACAGGTAACATTCTGATTGACCGAGCGAATAAAGCGAAAGCGAAAGGAACCATCAACCAAGTTGTTGATAGCATGAATAACAGTGATGTTTCTGTGTGGATGTTCCCGGAAGGAACTCGCTCTCGTGGTCGTGGCTTGTTGCCATTTAAAACTGGAGCTTTCCATGCTGCTGTAGGAGCAAAGGTGCCAATTATTCCTATAGTTTGCAGTTCAACGCATAAGTTGAAGCTGAATCGTTGGAATAACGGTCATGTTATCGTTGAAATGATGCCGCCTGTACCGGTTGAAGAGTATCAGAATAAAACTGTCCGTGAGCTTGCCAACGGTTGTTACCAAGATATGAAAGCCAAGCTTGAGCATTTGGATAACGAAGTCGTTGAGCGTAATGCTAAGTGATTGAAGGGGACGGAAGCTGTTTCTTAGTCCTCCCCCTTAAGCGAAAAAGCTAAAGGGATAAGCTTCACTTATTTTAAGAGGGGTTGGATTCCGTGGAAGCAACCCCTCCCTGGCTCCCCTTGGAAAGGGGACGAGCTAAAAGCGAAAGAGCCAAATCATGCTATGAATCGCTCTTGGTCCTCCCCCTTGAACAATGAAGCTAAATTGAGCCAACTTCACTCATTTCAAGGGGGAGTTAGAGGGGATTCCGTAGAATCAACCCCTCCCTGTCTCCCCTTGGAAAAGGGAGGAGTAAAACGTTAAACAATTACTTACGAACAGCTATCGCTTCGATTTCAATACCAACATCCTTCGGCAAACGAGCCACTTCTACACAAGAGCGAGCCGGGTAGTTAGCCACCTGGTGTTCATCAAAAAACTTACCATATACTTCATTTACTGTGCCGAAATCGCCAAGGTCTTTGACAAATACCGTCATTTTTACAATGTCGTTCACTGTCAGGCCAGAAGCCTCAATTACCGCTTTAACATTGTCCAGAGATTGACGGGCCTGAACGGCGATATCGTCAGAAAACTCTCCGGTTTCTGGATTAAGCGGGATTTGACCTGAAGTCATAACCATGTTGCCAAGGTCAACGCCTTGTACATATGGGCCAATCGCCGCTGGAGCAGAATCTGTGTGCAAAACTTTTGTCATGGTGCTTATTCCGTTAATTATGTGGGGAAACAATACCAATCACAGAAGATTTCATCCGCGAGAGTTGCAGATTGATGATTGATATTCACCCAGAATGATTAGAAGGTCTGTCGACTTTTAAAAGTGAACAGACCTTAGCAGTTTGCCCTGTATACCTTGATAGGTAAAGGTTTGATTAGCTCTCGCGTTCAGTAACGATCTCGCGCGAGAACACTTTTTCACAGTATTTACATTTGAGGCGAATATCACTTTTCTTCTCAAAAATTTTGAAGCTGGTCTCTACCGGTTCATCGTGAGAAATACAGTTGCTATTCGGGCAGGCAAACACATCATTGATCTGCTCAGGTAGCTCTAACGCAAGTTTTTTCACCACTTCGTAGTTTTCAATTTGGTTTACGGTTGCATGTGGTGCATACAATGCAAGTTTGTTGGCTTGTTCTTCATTAATAAACACGTTTTCAATCTTGAGCAGGTCTTTATGACCAAGTGCTGAAGAAGGCAGATTTAAACCAATAGTGACACGCTGTTGGGAGTTATGCATATCGAACAGTTTTAAAACTTTGACGCCGACTTTGGCGGGAATATGGTCAATCACTGTTCCGTTTTTTATCGCTTCGACTTGCAGTTGGGTTTCTTTACTCATGACAGTCTCCGTTTACAGTGATGGGTTAAGGACAAGGGCTAATAGGGCTTCACGTGCGTATACGCCATTCTCCGCTTGCTGAAAGAAGTAGGCGTGTTGTGTTTTGTCTACATCGGTGGTTATCTCATCAACTCTTGGTAGCGGGTGAAGAACTTTCATGTTGTCACGTGCATTTTTAAGTAGTGATGCGGTTAAGACAAAAGCGGATTTAATATGAGCGTATTCAGACTCATCAAAGCGCTCTTTTTGCACCCTGGTCATGTACAGAATATCCAATTCAGGAATGACACTTTCCATATCACTGTGCAGGCTGTATTCGATTCCTGCTTCGTCTAACTCTTCGCAAATATAATCCGGCATTGCCAAAGCTTCTGGGGCAACAAAGAAGAAACGGTTGTTGTTAAACTTTGCCAGTGCCTGAGTCAGAGAGTGAACCGTCCGTCCGTATTTTAGGTCACCGACAAAGGCAACATTCAGGTTGTCGAGACGACCTTGAGTCTCATACAGGGTAAACAGATCCAGCAATGTCTGAGTTGGATGTTGATTTGAACCGTCACCGGCATTGATAACAGGTACACCGTTGGAAAACTCAGAAGCTAAACGAGCAGCGCCTTCTTGCGGATGGCGCATAACAAATGCGTCAACATAAGAGGAGATAACCTGCACGGAATCTGCCAGTGTTTCCCCTTTTTTTGCTAAGGAAGTGTTACCACCGTTATCAAAGCCGATAACGCTGCCACCGATACGTTGAATCGCCGTTTCAAACGACAATCGGGTTCGTGTTGACGGTTCAAAGAAACAGCTCGCAATAACTTTGTTTTTAATCAGTTCAGGTTTTTGCTCAGCTTTTAGCTGACCAGCCGTTTTTACAATCAGTTCCAGTTCTTCTTTTGAAAGCTCAGAAATGGAGATGATGTGCTTATTAAAAAGCGAGTTCGCCATGATCTTCTTCCCTATCATTTTCTATCAGCCATAAAAAAGCCCCCAATAAGGGAGGCTTTAAAAATCAATAACGGGGGGAAATAGTTTGCCCTGTAAGCACTGCTGCTTACCGAAATTATGAGTTGCGCAATGTTCAATATGCACTAATTTCATTTGGGCCCCCGAGACAAATTGCTGGGAATTATACGCTTTGTTTTTGCTGACGCAAGCGTTTACGTCATTAATCTCCCAGCGTTGCAACCATGACCGCTTTAATTGTGTGCATACGGTTTTCTGCTTCATCAAAAACGATGGAATAGTCAGATTCAAACACGTCTTCAGTGACTTCCAGACCTTTCATGCCGTACTTTTCGGCCACTTTCTTGCCGATCGTCGTTTCATCATTATGGAAAGCTGGCAGGCAGTGCATAAATTTAACATGAGGGTTCCCGGTGGCTTTAATGACATCCATATTAACCTGGTAGGGTTTCATCAGAGCGACTCGTTCATCCCAGGCTTCGGGGGCTTCACCCATCGAAACCCAAACATCGGTGTAGAGAAAATCACAACCTTTGACACCTTCTGTGACTTCTTCTGTCAGTGTTATTTTTGCACCGGTTTGTTTGGCCAATTCCTGACAAGTTTGCACCAACTCAGCATCAGGCCAGTACGCTTTTGGTGCAACTAAACGGATATCCATTCCCATTTGGGCCGCGCCAACCATCAGAGAGTTGCCCATGTTATTACGAGCATCACCCAGATACGCGAATTTTATTTCACTGAGAGATTTACCGCGGGAGTATTCTTGCATGGTCAGGAAATCTGCCAGAATTTGTGTTGGATGAAATTCGTCTGTCAGACCATTCCAAACCGGTACGCCAGCATATTTTCCCAGTTCTTCTACAATTTCTTGCCCGAAGCCGCGATATTGAATGCCATCATACATTCTACCGAGTACACGAGCGGTATCTTTCATTGACTCTTTATCGCCAATTTGCGTTCCGGAAGGACCAAGATAGCTGACCTGAGCACCTTGATCGAAAGCGGCAACTTCGAAAGCACATCGGGTACGAGTGGAAGACTTTTCAAAAATGAGCGCGATGTTTTTTCCGGTTAATTTTTTCTGCTCTGTGCCCGCTTTTTTTGCTCGTTTCAGTTCAGCAGACAGCTCCAGTAAGAATTGAATCTCCTTCTGGGTGAAATCGAGTAATTTTAAATAATTGCGGTTACGTAAATTGAAAGCCATAACTCAGTCCTTAAATACCTATAACGAGTAGGGCTAGTTAAACATATAAATGCTATAAAAGTGAATATTTATTTTGAATAATTGGCGGGATATGGGATATATCCCGCCAGAAGTGATTATAAATTCTCTTCTGCAAACTCTGCCAGTCGGCTGCGGACAACTCCATTTAGGTGGATGTTGGCGCTACCTTCAAAGTTTTTAAATCGCTCTACCATGTAGGTTAAGCCTGAAGTAACAGGGGTTAGGTAGGGAGAGTCTATCTGAGCCAGGTTACCGGAACAGATAATTTTTGTTCCTTCGCCACAACGGGTGATGATGGTTTTGATTTGTGACGCGGTTAAGTTCTGGCACTCATCAAGTAATACAAAGGCATCCTGAATCGAGCGTCCGCGCATGAAGTTAATCGATTTAAACTGGATATTTGCTTTATCGACGATATATTTGAGTGAGCCTTCGGTACAGTGATCGTTTTTGTGCAATGCTTCCAGTGTATCGGTCACGGCAGCTAACCAGGGCATCATCTTCTCTTCTTCCGTACCGGGAAGAAATCCGATGGACTCGCCAATATCGGGAGTGTTTCGGGTGACAATTATTTTGTCGAACATCTTTTTCTCAACGGTTTGTTCAAGTGCTGCAGCCATTGCAAGCAAGGTTTTACCGCTACCGGCGGCGCCAGTGAGAATCACCAGGTCAATTTCCGGATCAAGCAGGGCATCCATCGCCATAGCCTGATAAATGTTCTTCGGCATGATATCCCAAGCTTTTCGGTGCATCATTCGCTCTCGGCTGAGATCACGTAGCGTTAATTTATCGTCACTGAGTGTCTCGACGCGAGCGGCAAAATCACTATCTTCATCAAGTACGTATTGGTTAATGTAAGTGGGTTCGAAAGGTTCCCGATCAAGCTTGTGATAGGTTTTCCCTTCCAGCGCATAGCTATCAACGTTTTCCACCTGATCCCAGAAGTTGCCAGGACGAGTCTGAAAACCTTTGGTTAAATACTGCACATCATCAATTAGCTGGTCTGTGCGGTAGTCTTCAACAAAGCGGACACCGGCGCCTTTGGCTCGAAGACGCATGTTGATATCTTTGGTTATCAATACGACTTCACGTGGAGAACGTTTGTTCTGCAGGTGAAGAACAGCGTTGAGAATGCGATTGTCTCCCTCTTTGTCGGTAAAAGCTTTGACACTTTCATGGACATCGTAGTCGGCGAGTATAGAAATGTTGCCGGTCGCACTGGTTTGATTGGTAAACGGAATCCCCTCTGAAATTTCATCAGGTGTGGCATCACGGAATAAGTTCTCCAAAGCCCGAATAGCCACACGAGCATCGCGCGCCACATCGCGTTTGCTGTCTTTGATTCGGTCGAGTTCTTCGAGGACGGTCATTGGAATGACCACATCATGTTCTTGGAAGGAGTAAATGGCTAGAGGTTCATGAAGTAGGATATTGGTATCCAGTACAAACAGTTTCCGATCGGTATCGCCCATAAGCGTCTCCTTGCTATCGTATAGCTTGCTTTGTATAGGATGTTTGCAATACACACCATAACAATAGTTATTTATTGTTTCTGGTATCAGAGGTCGCATCGAATCGTATGCTTTGGGTAGGCTTTCGACTGGTGCGACTTACTGCAAACCCGAGTTGATACTCTCTGTAATGATAAGCAGACTTTATGCCAACAAAGTTGTCCGGTACGACTGCTTGTCTTTACAAGTATAGCTATCTCCAGATATAGAAATGCCACCGGTTTCTTACAGTTTGATGTCACACCACGCTACAATAAAAAATGCTGGGATTACGCGTGACCTACATCACGCCATCAAGTAAGATTAGCGACCTTTTTCTGCCACTCTTTCCTAAAACAATCATAATTAGGAACAGCTTAATGATGCGGCAGAATTGGTGAAGAAAGAGGTCAACAGACCCTGAAATTATTCAATCCAAATTGAAGAGGTAGTCGATTAATGACTTTTGCTTTGGGGCA
>Ga0075011_10000765_pt1 | contig 17085 bp, 15 predicted proteins | sample TARM_MetaG_T_14_FD_72354 | JGI IMG/M metagenome (GOLD analysis project Ga0075011, IMG submission 72354) | Freshwater microbial communities from Pennsylvania, USA, analyzing microbe dynamics in response to fracking - TARM_MetaG_T_14 | ecosystem: Environmental > Aquatic > Freshwater > River... | reverse complement strand
TCCGCTACAGCCGCTTCCCCGCTGCCGATGCTGTCCAGCCTCAACCATGGGGCTTTTTATTCAACCCAACTGGCCCCTTTTTAAACCGGTGCCTGGCCCGTTTTTATCCCGGTGTTGACATTCTTCGCCGTACCGCCAAGGAACTGGAACCTGACAGCTTCGTCAACCTCGGCATCGGCCTGCCGACCGGGGTGGCGACGTATGTTTCCCCCAAGAGCGGCATCTTCTTCCATTCCGAAAACGGCCTCGTGGGTCTGGGCGCCAAGCCCGCGCCGGGTCTGGAAGACCCCTCGCTGACCGATGCTGGCGGCGGCTTTGCCGGGGCCGTGCCGGGCGCAATGTCGATCGACAGCACGCTTTCGTTCGGTCTGGTGCGCGGTGGCCACCTTGCCGCCACGGTGCTGGGCGGCCTTCAGGTCGACGAGGAAGGCCGTCTGGCCAACTGGATCGTGCCGGGCAAGATGGTGCCGGGCATGGGCGGCGCGATGGATCTGGTGGCCTGCGCCAACCGGGTCATCGTGGCTATGCAGCACACCGCCAAGGGTGCGCCCAAGATCGTGCCCAAGTGCACCCTGCCCCTCACCGCCGACCGCCGCGTCGATCTCATCATCACCGACATGGCGGTCATCAAGCCCACCGATGCCGGGCTGGTGCTACTCGAACGCGCGCCGGGCGTGACCGTGGAGCAGATCGTCGAAGCGACCGCAGCCAAGCTGATCATCGAGGGCGACGTGCCCGAGATGGATCTGGCAGCCTGAGCGGCGCACAAGGATATCTGTCATGAAGATCGAAGACGTCAAAGACAACGCTTTCGCGATCCCCTTTACCAGCCCGTCCTACCCGCGTGGGCCGTTCCGGTTCTATGATCGCGAATTCGTCATCATCAGCTACCGCACCGACATGGAAGCGCTGCGCGCCGTGGTGCCCGAGCCGCTCGAAATCGTCGAGCCGGTGGTGAAGTATGAATTCATCCGCATGCCCGATTCGGTCGGCTTTGGTGACTATACCGAAACCGGCCAGGTCATCCCGGTGCGCTTCAACGGGCGCGAGGGCAACTACACCCACGCGATGTATCTCGATGCGGCAGCCCCCATCGTGGGCGGTCGCGAGATCTGGGGCTTCCCCAAGAAGCTGGCCAAGCCCAACCTGCGCGTCGAGGGCGAAGTGCTGGTCGGCACGCTCGATTGCGGTTCGATCCGCTGCGTGAACATGACCATGGGCTACAAGCACGAGATCCTTGATCACGCGCCGATCGCCAAGGCGCTCGAAATGCCCAACTTCCTGCTCAAGACGATCCCCCACGTCGATGGCACCCCGCGCATCTGCGAGCTGGTCGAATACCATCTCGAAGACTACGTGGTGAAGGGCGCCTGGTCTGGTCCGGCGAGCCTCCAGCTCTTCGACCATGTCCGCGCCGACGTCAGCCGCCTGCCCGTGCGCGAAGTGCTCTCGGCCGTCCACTTCGTGACGGACGTGACCCTCGGCCTCGGCAAGGTCGTGCACGACTACATGAAGCCCTGACCGGGCCGGGAGGCTCGCCCTCCCGCCCGGGCGGTCAGCCCGGCTGATCCGCACACCCCAAAAGGCCCGCGTGTCCCCATGGATACGCGGGCCTTTTGCCGTCTGCACGCCCGACGCCGTACCCCATCAGGCGCAGGCGCGCGCCAGAAAGGCGGTGATCCGCTCGTCGTCGCTCAAGGTGACATTGAAGCGGAGATAGTCGCTCCACATCCCGTTTATGCTGAACACATTGCCCGGTGCCAGCACGATCCCTTCGGCCAGCGCCTCGCGGGCCAGTCTGGCGGCATCGAGCCCGCCGGGCAGCCGCGCCCAGACGAACAGGCCCGCAGCCGGTTCAAGCCACGGGGTGATGCCGATATCGCGCAGGCGCGCCATCGTCCGCGCCCGGGCGCGCGCAAGGCGGGTTCGCACCCCCTCGATATGCCGCCGATAGCCGCCATCGGTCAGCACCGCATGGACGACCTCGGCCGAGAGCGGATTGCCCGACATCGCGGTCGCGATGCGCAAGTCGGCCAGGGAGTCGATCCAGTCCGGGCGCGCCGCGATATGCCCGCAGCGCATCGCGGCGGTGACCGACTTGGAAAAGCTGCCGATCCGGATCACCCGGTCGAGCCCGTCGAAAGCGGCCAGACGCGGCGCGGGCGTATGCTCGAAATCGGCGAAGATGTCGTCCTCGACGATCACCAGATCATGCTCGGCAGCCAGCTTGAGCAGCCGGTGCGCAGTCGTTGCCGAAAGCGTCGCCCCGGTGGGATTGTGAATGGCCGAATTCGTGAGGTAGAAACGCGGGCGATGGTCCGACAGGGCCGCAGCGAAGGCCGCCACGTCAGGCCCGGTCGGGGTCATCGGAATGCCCACGACATTGGCCCGGTGGGCCCGCAGCAGGGCCAAAAAATTGAAGTAGCACGGATCGTCGACCAGCACCGTGTCGCCCGGTTCGAGCAGGAAGCGGCTCACCAGATCGAGCGCATGGGTGCTGCTTTCGGTCAGCAGGATCTGCCCGGGCGCGGCGCCCACGCCCTGTTCCTCCAGCCGACGGGCCAGCAGGGTGCGCATGCGCTCCGACCCCAGCAGCGAGGAATAGCCGATCAGCGAACTGTCCGCGTCGCTCCGGGCCGCCGCGCGCATGGCCTTGCGGATCTGTGCCCCGGCCATCCAACTCTCGGGCAGCCAGCCACCGCCCGGCTTGAGGGTATGGCTGCCATGGGTCAGCGACTGGCGCAGCATCCACAAGGGGTCGACTTCCCGCTCGATCTGCGGGCCGATGCGGTCGAGCGAAAGCGGCGAGAGCGGCGCCGACACATAGAAACCCGCGCCCGGACGCGAGCGGATCACGCCATCGGCGGCCAGCCGGTCATAGGCCTCGACCACCGTCGACTTCGAAAAGCCGATCGTCTCGGCCATCGCCCGCACCGAGGGGAGGCTGGCGCCGGGCGTCAACAGGCGGCGGTCGATCCGGTCGCGGATCGACTGCATGACTTGTTCGGTACGGGTCAGGTTTGTCGCAGCCACGATAATGACCTCACTGTACTGGGATTCCCATCGGTACGGTTTTTCTGAATTGTACCGATCCGTCCCTGTGATGGCCAGAGCCTTTCGGGCACTGGGTGCCACACAGGAGGCATAGATGACATTCAGGTACCGCACCCCCCTCACCCCCGCGCCCGCTGCGGCTCTGGCCGCCGCCCTTTGCGTCGCGCTGGCCACCCCGGCTGCCGCGCAGGACAAGCCCGATGCCCAGACCCATGCGATCACGCTCCATGGCGTGAACACGCATCCGGCCAGCATCCGGGCCGCGCGCAAGACGCTGGCACGGATCGGGGACGCCGCGCTTGCGGTGTGCGGTGCGCCCGATTCCAGCCTGCACGACGTGAAAATGGCTGTCCGGGCCTCGACATGCTGGCACGAGAGCATGATCAAGACGCTCGCACGCATCAACGATCCGCTGCTGAACCGGGCCGCTGCCGACCAGGGCCTTTGAAAGCCAGACCTGATCCGGAGACAATGCCATGAACCGCCCTTTCAAGCTCGTCGACGTTTTCGGCACCGATCCCTTCACCGGCAATCCGCTCGCCGTGATCGCCGGGGCGGAAGACCTGACGACCGAAGAGATGCAGCGCATCACGCGCTGGCTGAACCTGTCGGAAACCACCTTCCTCCTGCCGCCAACCCGCAGCGAGGCCGATTACCGGGTGCGGATCTTCACGCTCTCGCATGAACTGCCCTTTGCGGGACACCCGACGCTGGGAACCTGCCATGCCTGGCTCGAAGCGGGCGGCGTGCCCAGACGCTCAGGCGTGATCGTGCAGGAATGCGGCGCGGGGCTGGTCGAGATCCGTCAGGGCGGCGAGACCCTCGCTTTTGCCGCGCCGCCCCTGATCCGCGCGGGCGAACCGAGCGAGGCGGACATCGTCCGCGCCGCGCAAGTCCTGCGCATCGACCGCGCGATGATCACCGCCGCGCAGTGGGTCGACAATGGTCCGGGCTGGCTGGCCGTCCTGCTGCCCTCGGCAGAAGCGGTCCTCGCCGTCGAACCGGCCCGGCACCACCCGGAGCGGATCGACATCGGCCTTGTCGGCCCCCATGCCCCGGAAAGCGAGACCGCGTTCGAACTGCGCGCGATCTTCTCGGGACAGGACGGCGCCCTGATCGAAGACCCCGTCACCGGCAGCCTCAATGCCTCGGTCGGGCAATGGCTGTTCGCCAGCGGGCGGGCACGCGGTGCCTACGTGGCGGCGCAAGGCACGCGGCTGGGTCGCGTGGGCCGGGTCCAGGTGTCGCAGGACGCGAGCGGCCAGGTCTGGGTGGGTGGTCGCACCCGAACCATGTTCTCCGGGCAGTGAGAGGCCCCCCATGACGGCCAGCCCCTCGCCCGATCGGGCGGGGGGCAAGCCCCGGAGCGGTTCATGACGCCATCATGCCGCAATTGCGTCCTGCCTTATCGCGCAGGACGCGGCGGAAGCGGATAGATGATGAAATCGGCATGACGGTCGATCGCCGGAGGCGAGGATGCAGTGGCAAGTGCGCCCTGCAATTCCTTGATAACCGAAGGAGAAAGCGGCAGCGCCCGTTCCTCGGGATGGCTGGGAGCCTCCATCGGATAGTCCTGCCCCGGTGTGCGCGTCATTTCGATATGCGTGCCCAGCAAGGCGCGGATCGGATGCTTGTCGGCAAAGGCCGCCAGCCGGTCGGCACTGGCGCGAAATTCGTCGAAGTGCCCGGCGGGGATATAGAGGCGCCCCGGATAGAGCATGTCCCCCGACAAGAGCAGCCGCGTTCTGGCATCATAGACCATGATATGGGCCGGCTCGTGACCCGGTGTGGGGATGATGTCGAGCACCCTGCCCCCCAGATCGAGATGGCCGATCCCCTCGGGCCAGTGCGCGATGCCGAACGCCGCCGCGACCTGCTCCGGCCCGAGCCCGACAATCGTCGTATCGGGCCGATCCGCGAATTCCGCGTCTCCGGCATGATGATCGCCGTGCCCATGCGTATGGGCGACCAGAAGCCGGATCTGGCGCCCCTGATGGCGTTCGCGCCATTGCGCGATCAGCCGGTCGACCGTGGGGCGAACCTTGAGCCCCCCTGCGCCGGTATCGAACAGCACCGCGCTGTCACGACCGAACAGCAGGTAGAGAAACGGCGCCTCGAAATTGGTGCGCACCGACTGGCGGATCACGGCGGTGTCCGGGTCGATCATCTGGACCTGGGTTTCAGGCTCGCTCGCGCCCGTCCCGTCGATCCAGGGGGCAAAAGCCGGCCATGCCACGGGAACAGGCGGATCGAACACCGGTTCTCCGGCCTGCGTTCCGCCTGCGGCCTGCGCCCCCTCCCCGGCCAGACAGGCCGCAGCCAGTGGCAGCAACGACAGGGTCAGCCCCCTCACACGCCCCCCGCGCTTCATTTGGCGCCCCGGACAAGTCGGCGTAAACGGGATTGCTTCACAACAGTCGCTCCTTGAACGGCGTGGCGGAAAAGAAAACCTTCATGGCATTCCCGGGTTCGCGCTTCCTTCCCGCCGTTTTCGATCAGTCGTGCCGGATCATTTCTGGCCTGATCACTCCTGAGGCGCGATGGTCAGGCACAGGCCGTCCAGTTCGCTCGATGCCTTGACCTGGCACGACAGGCGCGAGCCCTCGGCGCGATGGGCCGAACCGTCCAGCAGATCGGCTTCGTCTTCCGACATGGCAGGCAGCAGACCGGCAAAATCCGGGGCGATCACGACATGGCAGCTCGCACACGAGCACACGCCACCGCAAAACGCGGGAATATCGTCGATCCCGGCAGCCTTGATGATTTCCATGAGGGACGTGCCGATATCACCCGCGATCTCGCGGGTCGTCCCCGCGACGTCGGTGACGTGAATGCTGATCCTGTTCTGCTCCAAATTCACGGTCATTCCGGTATTTCTCCGTCGATGGGTCATGCGATGGTCGCGTGCGGCGGCCTGCCCCATGGCGCGCGCACTGCCGACGCCGTGTCACGTTGATGGAAAAGCGCGTTCGGCAGCCTCATGCCGCAACGGACAAGGCTAACGGACCAGACTGGAGGCTCGATTTCCACGGATGGAATTCGTATTAAGTATTACTTTTAATGTCAACAGTAATAATTTCAGGCCATCCGGGTACTACGCGCGCACCCGCTCCGGGACGTGCCATCCCGCACGAGCAGCAGGCGTGATACGGTCAGGCTTCCCTGTTCCAGGATGCAGGGTCACAGGATGCGGGCAAAGGCCGCCACACCATTGCGAGGACCATCGGGAAAAGCACCGGTGGACGGGGCGCCAGCCGGCGCGCGCGCGGACGGCGCAACGCCAGCCGCCGGAATTTGGCCGATCCCGCCGAAAATCGCCTCGATCGTGCGCACGCATGAAGCCACATCGGCGTCGGCCAGCGCATACCAGACCTGCTTGGCCTCCTTGCGCGTCTGCACGAGTTCGGCGCGGCGCAACTCGCCCAGTTGCTGGCTGAGCGCGGGCTGCACGAGGCCGGTCGCCTCGGCGATGTCGCCGACATTGCGCTCCCCGCGCAACAGGCACGAGAGGATCATCAGGCGCTGGGGCTGGGCGAATATCTTGATCTTCTCGGCAGCGAGAGCGGCAAGCTCGCGGTCCTCGTAAAGCGCCTTCACGGGCGATCCCCGGGGCTGTCCTCGAAGCGGCAGAACCAGTCGGCAGCGCCCTCCGGGGTGGTCGTCGCGGGCAGCAGCAGCCGCCCGCCCGCCGCCCAGCCTTCCGGGGTCAGCACATCGGCGTCATCGACCTGCTGCAACGCGCGCAGCAGGCGCAGCATTTCCTCGACCGAGCGGCCGACATTGTGCGGATAGCTGGTCGTGGCGCGCACCACGCCGCGCGGGTCGATGAAAAAGGTCGAGCGCATCGCCATGCTGTCGGCCGACGTGTCGTCGATCATGCCATAGGCCCGGCCCACCGCCATGCTCGGGTCCTCGATGATCGGGAACGTGATCTCGACACCGAACAGGTCGCGCAAGGCGCGGACCCAGGCGAAATGGGCATAGAGACTGTCGACCGAGAGCCCGACGAGCCTGCACCCCAGCGCATCGAAATCGGCCTGGCGCCGGGCCAGTTCGGCAAATTCGGTACTGCACACCGGGGTGAAATCCGCCGGATGCGAGAAAAAGAGCACCCATTGCCCGCGCAAGGCGGAAAGCTGGAACGGCCCTTGCGTGGAGCGGGCCTGAAAATCGGGCGCCAGATCGCCGATCCGGATCTGGCCACTTCTGAGAGAAGCCGCGTCTTTGGTCATTTCAACATCCATGCCCCGCTCCCTGCAAGCCCGCCGCGCCCATGGCAAGCTCCCCACGTCCGAGGCAAGCCCCCATGTCCAACCCTTGACGGTTTCAGATTATATAAATACAGATTTCTTGTAAATGTGAAATCAAAGGAGATTCACATGCCGGACCCCATCCCCGCGCAGATCGACGCCCAACCTCACTCCCCCGGACAGGCTCCAGACCCGGTTCTGGACAGCGCCCGTGCGCAAGTCGTCGCAGCGCAGCAGGGAACGCCCGCCATCAAGGCTTTCTTCGACATGCCGACCTTCACGGTCACCTATGTCGTCCACGATCCCCACACGCGCCGGGCCGCCATCATCGACAGCGTGCTCTCCTACGATCCCGCCTCGGGGCGCACCTCGCGCGAGGCGGTCGATCCGGTTCTGGCCCATGTCGCCGAACTGGGCCTGAGCGTCGACTGGCACCTCGAAACCCACGCCCATGCCGACCACCTCTCGGCAGCCCCCCTCCTGCAACGGGAACTGGGCGGCCAGATCGCCATTGGCGCGCATATCTGCGAAGTGCAGAAGACCTTCGGCACCCTGTTCAACGCCGAACCCGGCTTTGCGCGCGACGGGTCGGACTTCGACCACCTGTGGGCCGATGGCGACAGCTTCCAGATCGGCGAACTGCCGGTCACGGTGCTTCATGTTCCCGGCCACACACCGGCCTGCGTGGCCTATGTGATCGGCGATGCGGTCTTTGTCGGCGACACCATGTTCATGCCCGACTATGGCACCGCCCGCGCCGACTTTCCCGGCGGCGATGCGCGCACCCTGTTCCGCTCGCTGCGCCGCATCCTCGAACTGCCGGGCGAAACCCGGCTGTTCATGTGCCACGACTACCTGCCCGAAGGGCGCGACCACTACGCCTGGGAAACCACCGTGGCCGACCAGCGCCGCGCCAATGTCCATGCCCATGACGGGATCGACGAGGACGCCTTCGTCGCCATGCGCGAAGGCCGCGACCGCACGCTGGCCGTGCCGCGCCTGATCCTGCCTTCGGTGCAGGTGAACATGCGCGCAGGGCACCTCCCGCCCGCCGAGGACAACGGCGTCGTCTACCTCAAGATCCCGGTCAACCAGCTGTGAGCGCGCCTGCCTTCTGCACGGCGCTGGGCCAGGCTTTCACCAAAGCCTTCCCCCATGCCCAGCCGGGCGCCGGGCTGACCGGCGGGATCATGATTGGCCTGGCCGCCGCGATCATGCTGCTCGCGCTGGGCCGGATCGCCGGGGTAAGCGGCCTTGCCGCGCGGGCAGCCGGTATCGCCCAAAGTGGCGCGCCGCGCAGCACGGCCCTGGCCTTCATCCTCGGCCTGCCGCTCGGCGCGCTGGTCGTCAGCCTGATCACGGGCGGCGTGAACGCGACCTTTCCGGCCACGCCCACGCTCATCGTGGCGGGCCTGATCGTCGGGTTCGGCACGCGGCTGGGGTCGGGCTGCACGAGCGGCCATGGCGTGTGCGGCCTTTCGCGCCTGTCGCGCCGCTCGATGGTGGCGACCGGGCTGTTCATGGCCAGCGGCTTTGCCACGGTCGCCGTCCTGCGCCTGACGGGAGCCCTGTAATGAGCAACCCTGAAAACACCACGAAGGGCGGTCAGATGGGCAATACCACGCGCACTTTCCTCGCTTTGCTGTCGGGCACGCTGTTCGGCGCCGGGCTGGTCGTCTCGGGCATGGCCGATCCGGCCCGCGTGCGCGCGTTCCTCGACCTGCTCGGCCCATGGGACCCGACGCTGGCCTTCGTGATGGGCGGCGCGATCCTTCCCATGGCGCTGGCCTGGCGCATCCGCCTGCGGCTCGAACGCCCGCTGGCCGACAGCGCCTTCCACCTTCCCGAGACCCGCACGCTCGACGGCAAGCTGGCGCTCGGCGCGATCCTGTTCGGCATCGGCTGGGGCCTTGGCGGCCTGTGTCCGGGGCCCGCGATCGCCAGCCTCTCGCTCGCCCCGGCCTCTGCCGTTCCCTTCGTGCTGGCCATGCTTGGCGGCATGGTCCTCCACCGCATGGTGACACGCTGACCTCCATTCCACGATGCCATAAAGGAGCCCCCCCTTGGTCATCAAACCCCTGACGCCGCGCCTTTCCGTTGCCCCCCAGCTGACAGTGGACGATATCGCCCGGGTCGCCCGGTCGGGCTATCGGTCAATCATCTGCAACCGCCCCGACGAGGAAAGCCCCGACCAGCCCAGCGCCGACGACATCCGCGCCGCAGCGCAGGCCGCGGGCTTGGCCTTCGCCTATATTCCCGCCATTTCCGGCGCGCTGACCGACGCCAATGCCAGCGCCATGCGCAGCGCGCTCGAAACCCTGCCCGCCCCGACGCTGGCCTATTGCCGCTCGGGCGCACGGGCCGAAAAGCTGGCGCAGATGGCCGGCCTTCTGGATGCCCCGGCCGAGGCGGACACCTGCGACGTCCTGATCGTGGGCGGTGGCAGCGCGGGCATCGCCACGGCGGCCAGCATCCTCAAGCGCCGGCGCGGCATCCGCCTGACCATCCTCGACCCGTCCGAAATGCATTATTACCAGCCGGGCTGGACCATGGTCGGCGCGGGCATCTTCGGCCCCGACTTCACCCGCCGCGCCCAGGCCGACCTCATCCCGCGCGGCGCGCGCTGGATCCGGGAATCGGCCGCCGAATTCCATCCCGAGGAACGGCAGGTCACGCTCGGCGACGGTCGCCGCATCGGCTATCAGGTGCTGATCGTCTGTCCGGGCATCTCGCTCGACTGGGGCGCCATCCCCGGCCTGACCGAAACGCTCGGCCAGAACGGCGTCACCTCCAACTACCGCTTCGATCTGGCGCCCTATACCAACCGGCTGGTCCAGCAGTTTTCCGGTGGCCGCGCGCTGTTCACCCAGCCCGTGATGCCGATCAAGTGCGCGGGCGCCCCGCAAAAGGCGATGTACCTCTCGTGCCACCGCTGGGAGCGCATGGGCATGCTCGCGCGCACCAACGTGCAGTTCCACACCGCCGGCACCGCGCTGTTCGGCGTGCCGACTTACGTGCCCCCGCTGATGGCCTATGTCGAACGCTATGGCATCGACCTGGCCTTCGGATCGAAGCTGGTCGAGATCGACGGCCCTGCCCAGACCGCGATCTTCGAGCGCAGCGACGGCGAAGGCACGAGGCGCGTAGCCGAACGGTTCGACATGATCCACGTCGTGCCGCCCCAGGTCGCGCCCGAATTCATCCGCACCAGCCCGCTTGCCGCGCCCTCGGGCTTCGTCGAAGTCGACGAGACGACCTTGCGCCACCCCCGCTACCCCGAAATCTTCGCGCTGGGCGACAGTTGCTCGGCCTCCAACGCCAAGACCGCCGCCGCCGCCCGCAAGCAGGCTCCCATCGTCGCGGTCAATGCCCTTGCCGCGCTCGACGGCAAGCCCCCGGTCGCCACGTACAACGGCTATGGCAGTTGCCCGCTGACGGTCGAGGCCGGGAAGATCGTGCTGGCCGAATTCGGCTATGGCGGCAAGCTGCTGCCCACGTTCCCGCGCTGGCTGATCGACGGCACCCGCCCCTCGCGCCTGGCCTGGCTGCTCAAGGATACGATCCTGCCCCCGGTCTACTGGCACGGGATGCTCAAGGGCCGCGAATGGATGGTCAAACCCCAAATGATCGCAGCAGGACAGACAACATGATGGATACCTTCCACTATGCACTGGGCGCCCTCTCGGGCGGCCTGGTCGGCTTCGTGCTCGGGCTGGTGGGCGGGGGCGGCTCGATCCTGGCCGTGCCGCTCATGGTCTATCTGGTCGGCGTGCCCAATGCCCATGTGGCCATCGGCACGAGCGCGCTGGCCGTGGCCGCCAATGCGGCAGCGGGCCTTGTCAGCCATGCCCGCGCCCAGCACGTCAAATGGCGCTGCGGGGGGATCTATGCCGCCGCAGGCATTATCGGCGCGCTCGTGGGGTCGACCTTCGGCAAGATGGTCGATGGCAACAAGCTGCTGTTCCTCTTTGCGCTGGTCATGCTGCTGGTGGGCGCGCTGATGCTCAAGGGGCGCGGCAATCCGGGCAATCCGGGCGCCGAATGCAACCGCGAGAAGGCCCCCAAAGTGGCCGCCTATGGCCTTGGTTCGGGCGTGTTCTCCGGCTTCTTCGGGATCGGCGGCGGCTTCCTGATCGTGCCGGGGCTGGTCGCCTCGACCGGCATGCCGATCCTGATGGCGGTGGGCACCTCGCTCGTTGCAGTCACCGCCTTTGGCCTCACCACGGCGGCCAACTATGCGTTCTCCGGCCTCGTCGACTGGCCGCTCGCGCTGGTCTTCGTAGTCGGCGGGGTCGTCGGCAGCATCGGCGGCACGCGGATTGCCCAGCGGCTGGGGGGCAAGAGCGGGCGCCTCACCACGGTCTTTGCCTGCCTCATCTTCGCCGTCGCCTTCTACATGCTCTGGCGCAGCGCCGCCGCCTTCCTTTCCGCTTCCTGACCTGCCCGACGGGCCTGCCCGCCCCCCGTCCCGTGCCCGCCTTACCTGTTTTACGCGGTCGCTTCAGTGAAAGTCCCGCGATTTTGGGATGATGCGGACATTGCGCGGATGCTTGCGCAATACGGGCGGGCCCTGGGAGCGGGAGCCCTGGGAGCAAGAAGACTGAGAGCCAGAAGACTGGGAGCAAGAAGACTGGGAGCCGGGCCCCTCCCCGGCATGATCGTCGAGGCTGGCCAGCAAGGCGCTTTGGTCGAGCACGCGGCTCGCCATCAGGTGGACCACCCCTTCCGGGCTGCGCTGAATTTCGCCCTCGATCACCATCAGCCTTGCCGACATCACCGCGCGGCGCTGTTTTTCCATGTCGCGCGACCAGAGCAGGGCATTGGCAATCCCGGTCTCGTCCTCGATGGTGATGAAGACCGCATTGCCTTTGCCGGGACGCTGGCGGATCAGCACGACACCGGCCACCCGCAACTTGCGCCCGTCAGGGGCGCTGTTGGCATCGGCGCAGCTTGTCACCCCCTCACCGTCGAGAATGCCGCGCAAAAACTGCATGGGGTGGCCTTTCAGGGAAAGGCGCGTGGTCTGGTAATCGGCGACGATCTCCTCGGCGGGGGTCATGGCCGGAAGCCTTGCATCGGGTTCGCGGGCCAGTTCGGGGGCCTGCGCAGCCGCGAAAAGCGGAAGCTGGGCTGGCGGATTGCGCCGCGCCTCCCACAGCGCCTTGCGCCGGGTGAGCCCCAGCGAGCCAAGCGCATCGCCATCGGCCAGCTTGCGCAGCGCCGCCGGGGGAAGCGAGGCGCGCCCTGCCAGCTCCTCCATCGACCCGAAAGCGCCCGATTGCCGGGCCGCGCAAATGGCTTGCGCCCAGTCCCGGCGAAAACCCTCGAGCCGGGAAAAGCCCAGCCGCAACGCCGGTTGCCTGCTGCCCTGTCGCGGTTCGAGCGTTGAATCCCACATGCTGGCATTGGCATCGATCGCCCGCACCTCCACGCCATGGTCGCGCGCATCGCGTACCAGTTGCGCAGGGGCATAGAACCCCATGGGCTGGCTGTTGAGGAGCGCGGCAGTGAAGACCGCGGGATGATGGCACTTGAGCCATGACGAAACATAAGCCAGCCATGCAAAGGCCTGGGCATGGCTTTCGGGGAAACCATATTCGCCAAAGCCGCGGATCTGCTCGAAGCACCGCTCGGCGAAGTCCTCGCTATAGCCGCGCGCGGTCATGCCGCCGACCATCTGTTCGCGGTAATGGTCAACCGTGCCGCGATTGCGGAACGTGGCCATGGCGCGCCTGAGGCCATCGGCCTGCGCGGGGGTAAAGCGCGCCGCGACGATGGCCAGCTTCATGGCCTGTTCCTGAAACAGCGGCACGCCCAGTGTCTTGCCCAGCACCTCGCGCAGTTCATCGGGATCGTGCGGCGGTGCCGGACGGGGAAAGCGCACCGGCTCTTCCCCGTTGCGGCGGCGCAGATAGGGATGGACCATGCCGCCCTGGATCGGGCCGGGCCGCACGATGGCGACCTGAATCACCAGATCGTAAAGCTCGCGCGGTTTCATGCGGGGCAGCATGGCCATCTGCGCCCGGCTTTCGACCTGAAAGGTGCCGATGCTGTCTGCCCGCTGCAACATCCGGTATGTCGCCGCATCCTCGCGCGGGACGCTCTCCAGGCTGATATTGCCAAGGCCGTGGCGCGCCATGAGATCGAAGCTCTTGCGGATGCAGGTCAGCATGCCCAGCGCCAGCACGTCCACCTTCATCAGGCCGAGGGCGTCGATGTCGTCCTTGTCCCATTCGATGAAAGTGCGATCGGGCATGGCCGCATTATGGATCGGCACCAGTTCATCGAGCCGCCCTTCGGTCAGCACGAAGCCGCCGACGTGCTGCGAGAGGTGCCGGGGAAAACCCAGAAGCCGGTCGACGAGCGTCCTGAGCCGGGCAATCTGCGGGTTTTCGATATCGAACCCGGCTTCGGCCACGCGGCTTTCGGGTACGTCACGGCCCCCGCTTCCCCAGATCGTGGCAAACAGCCTCGTCGTCACATCCTCGGTAAGGCCCAGCGCCTTGCCCACTTCGCGCAAGGTGCTGCGCGGTCGGTAATGGATGACGGTGGCCGCGATCCCTGCCCGCTCACGCCCGTAGCGGGCATAGATGTACTGCATGATCTCCTCGCGCCGCTCGTGCTCGAAATCGACGTCGATATCGGGTGGCTCGTCGCGTTCTTCGGAAAGGAAACGGGAAAACAGCAGCTTCTCGCGCACCGGATCGACCGGGGTGATGCCCAGGAAATAACAGACCAGCGAATTGGCCGCGCTGCCCCGCCCCTGACACAGGATCGGCGGGGCAAGGCTGCGGGCATGGCGCACGATGTCGTGGACGGTCAGGAAATAGCACGCATAGCCACGCTTGCCGATCAGCGCGAATTCCTCGGCCAGCACGGTGCCATAGCGCTCGGGCAGGCCATCGGGGAAAAAGCGGCGCGCGCCCTGGTGGACAAGATGCTCCAGCCAGTCCTGCGCCGCCCATCCCCCGGGCACCGGCTCGCGGGGATATTCATAGCGCAAATCATCGAGCGTGAAGGCAATGCGTGCGAGAAGATCGGTGGTGGCCGCTATCGCCTCCGGGCAGGCGCGGAACAGGCGGGCCATTTCCGCCGGCGGCTTGAGGTGCCGTTCGGCATTGGCGGCAAGGCGCCTGCCCGCCATGTCGATCGTCACGCCCTCGCGGATGCAGGTGAGGATATCGTGCAGGGGACGGGCATCGGGGCCGGCATAAAGCGCATCGTTGGTGGCGATCAGCGGCACCCCGAGCGAGGCCGAAAGGGCCTGCGCGGCCTTCAGCCGGCGGGCATCGGCCCCGGCACGCAGCATGGTTGCCGCCAGCCATACCCGGCCAGGGCATGCCGCGCCGAGCGTTTCGAGCGTTGTGCGATCGGGTCCGGTGACGATCAGGGCCATGTCCTGCGCATGGTCGAGCAGGTCGCCAAGGTGGAGGATGCAATCGCCCTTGCTGGCACGCCGGTTGCCGAGGGTCAGAAGACGCGTCAACCGCCCCCAGCCATGGCGCGTCATCGGGTAGGCCACGATGTCGGGCGGCTGGTGTCCATCATGCGGGGCGGGAGAAAAGACCAGCCTTGCCCCCACCACCAGCCGCAGACCGCTGGCGCGGCCGCCGATCTCGCGCCAGGCCACATGGGCACGCACCACGCCCGCCACGGTGTTGCGATCGGCCATGCCGATCCCCGCCATGCCCAGCTGCTGCGCGCGCGCCACCATCTCGGCCGGAGACGAGGCACCGCGCAGGAAGCTGTAATTGCTGGCCGCCAGCAGTTCGGCGAATGGGGGATGCACGCTCATGCAAAGACGCCGTGGAGATACCAGTGCGGATCGGGCTTCTCGTCGTAGAGCCCGTGGCGGAAGATCCAGTAGCGCCGCCCGCGTGCATCCTCGATGCGGTAATAGTCGCGGGTCAGCCCGCCCTGGCCGGCACATTCGCCGCCCTTGTGCCGCCACCACTCGTTGGCGATCCGCTCTGGCCCCTCGTAAAGCCGTACCTCGTGCAGCTTGCGGCGCCAGCGAAAGCGATGGGGCGGGCCATCGGGCACTTCGGCCAGAACCTCGACACGCCGGGGCGGGTCAAACAGGAAGAGCGGCCGCATCGGCGGCTCCCCCTCGGGTGGGCGGGGCCATGTCGCGGGCGCGCGTTCCTCCATCGCGGGCAAGGCGAATTGGGCCTGCTCGGGCAGATGGCTCTCACGCGGGACAAGGCGGCGCAGGCACCCCGCACCGAGCCGGGTTCCAAGCCGCTCGATCAGTTCGGCAAGGGCCACCTCGTCCCTTTCTTCCCCGTCAAGGCGGGCCTGGCTGGCGGGCAAAGGATCGGTGGCGGGCAGGAACAGGCTGATGCGGTCATAGCCGAAGCCGGGGTCGAGCGGGTCGGCAAGGCTGGCGATGCGCTCGTCGAACAGGCGAAGGACCAGCGCGGGATCGCGGGTCGGGCGCCCGGTCTCGATATCCAGACGATGGCGGGCCCCATCGCTGCGATGAAGCGTGAGTACAAAGCGCCTGCCCCCCAGATCGCGTTCGCCCAGAACACCGGCGGCTTCCTGCAACACCTCCATGAAGACCGCCGCAATCGTGGCCTGCAAGCCGATGGGTTCGGCAAACCGGCGCTCGAAGTGGAGCGGTTCGGGGTCGCGCAGCGCATCGATGGGGGCCAGTTCCTCTCCGGTCAGGCGGGAGAGCGCGCTGACCGCGCCCACCCCGAAGCGCGCCGCGATGGCCGCGGCGGGGAGCACGGTGAGGTCTCCCACGCGCTTGAGGCCTGCACGGTTGAGCGCGAGCGTGGATTCCCCGTCGAGCCCCAGCGCCAGCACGGGAAGCGCCCGGATGGCTTCCCGCTCGTCCCAAACGGGAAGTGCGCCATGGCGGGCCAGTGCCTGCGCCGCTTCCGGGGTGGAGGCCGCAGCCCAGCGCAGGGCCATGCCGATACCGGCCATGCCGTCCTCGACCTGCGCGCACAGCCCGGCCTCGCCCCCGAAGAGGTGATCCACCCCCGCAATATCCAGCGTGATCCCGTCGGGCGCTGCCAGCGAGACGCGCGGGGTCCAGTCGAGGCAGTGGCGGGCCAGACGTTCGAGCCAGTGGCGGTCCGCGCCTGCGTCCATTTCGGCAACGACCAGTTCGGGCTCCAGCGCGCGGGCATCGGCAAGCGTCATCCCCGGCGCAATGCCCAGCGCCCCGGCCCTTGCATCCACGGCACAGAGCCGGAGGGCCCCCCTCACCCTGGCGATCATCGCCAGCGGGAGAGGCATGCCTTCTGCCGTGTCAGGCGGCGCGGTACCGGCCTGCCCCTGCAACGCGTTCCTGTTCTGCCGCGTCTGCGCGATCCGCCAGCGGTCGGTCGACAGGAACGGAAACCACAGCGCCAGATAGCGGCGCTTCACGGAATTGGCGTTGATCACGGTCCCACTCCAGTCGCCAGTCGAGGCCACACGGGCCCGAACGCTGGCGCAACAGGGTCAAGTCGAATGTGGGCAGGCCCGGTGCATTGCCGGGCAAGGCCCGCGAAGGGGCCGATGCGACCTGCCAGCGCGTGCGCGCCGCACTGGGAACAGGCCTGGCATCGACGCGCAGGAGCAACAGGGGAACACCCGATTTTTCAGCAGCGAGGACCAGGCGGCGGCTGGCTGTAAGGTCGAGCGCCCGCATGGCTCCCCACCCTTCCAGTATGACCGCGCCCAGCTTGCCACAATGCAGCGCCTCGGCAGCCGCGCGCAGCAGCGAGAGGGTATCGGGCACGAGCCCCACCAGCCCATGGCCGGGCGCGCCCCCCAGTTCAGC
>Ga0075011_10000764_pt1 | contig 17113 bp, 23 predicted proteins | sample TARM_MetaG_T_14_FD_72354 | JGI IMG/M metagenome (GOLD analysis project Ga0075011, IMG submission 72354) | Freshwater microbial communities from Pennsylvania, USA, analyzing microbe dynamics in response to fracking - TARM_MetaG_T_14 | ecosystem: Environmental > Aquatic > Freshwater > River... | reverse complement strand
CGGGCTGGACCATCTCGACGAGGTGCTGGCCATCGTGAACGCCACCGGCGCCCTCGACTACACCCGCACCCGGGCCGAGGAGATGGCCGACCTGGCCCTCGCCCAGCTCGAGAAGCTGCCCGCCTCACCCTACCGCGACAGCATGGCCGATCTGGCCCGCCTGGCGGTCGAGCGCAAGGCGTGAATCGGCCCGCCGCGCAGGGCTTGCAAAGCGCCCCGCGGCGGGTATAATGCGTCCCCGTTGAGGCATCAGCCCAACGCGTCGGAGCGTAGCTCAGCTTGGTAGAGCGCTGCCTTCGGGAGGCAGAGGTCGTAGGTTCGAATCCTGTCGCTCCGACCAAAGAACACAGCAAAAACCGCCACTTACGGATCATGCCGGGTGGCGGTTTTTTCATGGGTGGTCGGCGGGTCAACACATGGTCAACAAGCGGGAGAGGTTACGCGATGGCCGCGGCCACCAGCTTGTCGAGCAGCGCCTCGCGCATCTTCCGTTTTGCAGCATAAGCCGCGTTCCGCAGCGCATCGGCATTATGGAAGAGCAGCTCACCGTTGGGCGGCCAGCCAAGCACCTGGTAGATTCTCCGCAGATTTTCCGGCTCGGTGGCTTCGTGGGTAGGGAGCATCTGGAGAGAGCGCTGGCCTTTCCCAGCGGCCGGGACCAGGAAGGCAGATATGACTGCCGCGCGCTGATTGCGCTCATTCAGGCCTGCCAGGAGTTCGAGCGATAGCGGTCGCCAGGGATTGGTGCGCTCGAGCCGGTCTGCTGCCATCTCGACAGAGCTGCTGCGCTCAGCAGTCGGCGCACTCCCCTCCCCGGCGTGTGCCGTGGGGCTCGTGGATGCGAAGCCGACGTTCTGCTGGGCGGTGATCATCCTGTGTTCGACCTCAACGACCAGGAGCTCATCGACGGCGTAGGCGAGCGCTGCCTGGCCTACCTCAGTGCTCGCATGCTCCGTCGCCAGGCGAATCAATTGGCGCAACCCATGGCGCTTCATCCAGGCGTACTTCGACTTCCTCACAGCGTTGCTCCGTCATGTGGTGTGTTCTGCTGGCCAGTCGACCTACTCAAGACGGGACAGAATGGCCTCGGCGACAGCGTCCGCATTGAGGCCGACAGGGTCGCAAAGCTGCGTCAACATCACCTGCCGGCCGAGTAGATCGTCGAGGGCTTCCTGGGCGTGTCGGGCCTGGCTGCCCTTGAATCCTGCGGTGACGTCACGCAGGTACATCTCCAGAGCTGCAATCCACAGCGCTCGGCAATCGGCAGGGTCCCATTGGTCAGCCGGCAGCGGTGCGACTCTGGTCGGGAGCGCGGCAGTCATGGTCACCATCCCAGGCCGCGGGCTGTCTCATCGCCGTAGCGGCGGCGAATCTCGGTCGCCCGGCCAGTGCCGGCCAACTGCTCTTCCGGGAGCGCCAGCGCCTCGTCAAGCTCCAGCAACACCACTTCCAGGTGCTCGGCCTTGGCGTGATTGCCGCGGCGCTCGGCCCAGGCCAGTCGCGTCTCGACACGCTTGCGCTCCTCGATCAGGCGGCGCCGACGGTGCGGTGCGGGGTCACTGACGTAGGAGCATTCCCACACGCTCGGCGGTCTCTTCCGCTTCTTCTGCATGGCCCCCCCTACTGCAGTACCGGCGGGTGACCTAGGTCACACAGCAGACGCTCGAGGCGCTCAGCGCGCTCGACATCCTTGCGCCGTAGGGCCCAGCAGAGGCGACGCATCAGCCGATCACGGAGAGCGGCAGGGCTTTCCACATGAACATGAGTCACGGTAAAGGCTCCGTACATGCTGATAATTCATCCAGTATAGCCGGATCGATCGACATCCGCATGGCGACCATTGGCACAAAAAAGGCGCCCCCGAAGGAGCGCCAAGCCCGGCGAAGAGGAGGAAGCCGGGCACCCTGGGTCATGGGCATCAGGGTTCGGGGGTAGGCCATCGGGCCTCGAGTCTGTTGGAGACGTGTGCGCGCCAGCGGCCGACCCGCGCCTCCAGGCCTTTGCGATCCTCGCCGTAAAGGCAGGCGATGCGGTGGCCGCCATGGGTGTAGAGCTCGACCCGGTGCGGGCGGCAATGCTCGAGCGGCTGCGCGTACCGGTGGTGGGGCTGATCCAAGCGGTTGCCGGTTCGCCTGGCGGGATTCGTGATGATGGCGTGCCGAGGGGCGGTGACGATCATGTGCGACCCTCCGTCTTGCGGTTGTACCGGGCATAGATGCCGCCGGGATCAAGCGCTGCGGCAGTTGCCTGGCGGCGGCGATCGGCCTGCAAGGCTTCCCAGCGGGCGCGGGCAGCACTGGGGTTACGCATCACCTCGCGCGGCGTCATGCCTACCGCCGTGGCCATCAGCTTCAAGGCATGGTCTGCAGACGTCGACATGCTCACTCCCCCCGCCCATTGGCGGTGATCGTCAGGCCGAAGCGGATCGTGTCGCGCTCCGGGTGGTGATATAGGTGCGGCAGCTTCACGTCGATGACGGCTTTCCCGTAGTCGGCGCCCGGCTCGGCTTCCTCCAGGTCGGCGTAGATCTCGGCCAGGGCCTTGAGGTGGTCAGTCGCGAGGCGCTCCAAGTCCGTGACCAGCTCGCTCTCGAGGGCCGCCAGATCGGCGTGGCGCACGCGGCCCAGAGCATGCCGGTATGCGCGGTCGAGGGTGGCGCGCTTGCTCTCGGCCTGCTCGCGCTTGCGCGCCATGCCGCGGCGGGCGGCGTCCTGGGTGCGGCGCTCGGCTTCACGCTCCTCCAGCGCCTTGCGGGCCTTGTCGGCTTCCGCCCTGGCGGCCTTCACGTCCTCGGCGTTGGCCTCGCCCAGCGCCAGCAGGGCCTCCGCTTCCTCGAGGCGCTCCCGGGCCGCCTGCTCGCCCTCATGGGCCAGCGTCAGCGGGCTGTCGTCAGCGGTCAGGGCGTCCAGCGTGCGGGTGATCCTGTCGCATTCGTCGGCGGCGGCATCGCGCTCCTTGCGCAGGGCGGCCAGGCTGGTGGCCGAGGCCTTCGGGGCGGCCTTCTCCAGGGACTCGATGCGCTGGTCGGCTTCGGCGCGCGCCTGCTCGAGGTCGCGCACCTCAGCGGCGGCGCTCTCCAGGTCTCGGATAGCCTGCCCCGCCTTGCTGGTCAGGGTCTTGATGTAGGCCTGGCGCTCGGCCGACTGGTCGTGCCAGTTCACCGCCTTGGAAGCGCGCTTCATGTCGTGATGGATCTGCTCCATCAGCTCCATCAGCGTCTCGGTGTCGTCCTCGGCCGCGGAGTGCTCGAACCGCCCAGGATAGTGGGCGTTGTTCACGGCCAGGCCGATGACATGGCGGGCCAGGTTACTGGCGCGGGTCAGGCGCTCCCGGGCATCGGCCTGGCCGGTGATCTCGGCGCGCTCATGCTGGAGCTGGTCGAGCTGGTCGAGCCAGGCGCTCCAGCTTTCGGCGGGCGGCGTCTTGCTCTTGCTGGCGGTCGCAGTTGGCATGCTGCTGTCTCCTCCTTCGTTGCCGGCGAGGGCCGGCGGGGGGCCGTCACGTCTCGGCGGCGGCTTCGTCTTCGTCGTCATCGATGATTGACTGGTACATCTGTTCGCGGAGCGCATCGGTGGTCTTCTCAACCATCTCGATCGCCTCGGGCGGCAGGCCGGCGTCGCGCTCGAGCATGTCGGACAGGCTGTCGAGGCTCGAGGCCACGGCCTTGGCCAGCACCGCCATCTCCCGCTGGACTTCGTCGACCGGCACCAGCAAACGCAGCTCCCGCTCTAGCTTCACGCGCTCGTTCTCGGACTGGTACCAGGCCTTCCGGTCCTGGGGGAGCAGCTCGTCGACGCTCATCTCCCCGGCCGAGGTTGGGCGGCGGTCGGCAGTCATGGCATCCACCACATCGGCCAGCCGGTAGACCGGGTTCCCCCGGCGGGTACCGGCCGGCACCACGCCCGCCTCCTTGATGATGGCGGCCACGGTGCGGCGGTCCCGGCCCAGCGCTTCCGCCAGGCGACTGATCGACCATTGGTAGGCCTGCTGTGTCTCGATCACCTCGCCCATGGCCTTAGCGGCGGCTGCCGCGCTCCTCCTTCACCTGTACATCGGGGCGGCCGGTCCTCGCGCCGCCATGCTCATCTTGCCCAGGTCGCATCCCGCGCCAGCACTGGGCCTCGGGCCGCCTGCGGTGGAGCAGCCTGTGGCGCCGAAATTCTGCCGAAAGCCGGGTGCTCCGCGCCCCGTGGACGGGGGCAGGGCGCCCAATGGGACCCGGGATTTTTCGCAGACTTACAGCACGCAGCGCCGAGGCCCAGCACGATCCCGGTGCTTTCCCCGCGATGATCGCGGCGCGGGTGGAGCCGGCCGGCGGCGGTGGGCTGAGCCATTCCGTCAATGTCGATGATCACCCCGCCATCCTCCGTTCCCTTGGGGACAAGCCGGCGTCTCTCTCTGCGCTGGCCAGCAGGTGCCGGAACAGCTGAAGTTCGCGCAGCGCCTGCTCTTCGCGCTCGACGTGGTGGGCCAGGGCGCGCATGTGGTCGATAGCTTCGTTGGCCAGGCGAAGCACCCCCCTCCCCCGGGTGTTTTCCGGCAGCGCCCGGGCGTGGTCGCGGATCGCGTCGGCAAACGCCATGAACGGACCGTGGACCTCCCCCCGGGTGGTTTTCGCCAGCGCCTCGCCGGCAGCCTGAACGCGGGGGCAGCGCACCCCCGGGCAGCGAGCGCCCAGCACCTTGAGGTCGGCCAGGGCCTGATCGAACTGGCGGCGGTGATAGTCGCGACGCTGCCGGGCGGCAGTGGCTTTCTCGCGCAGTTCGCGCAGTAGAATCGGCGGCATCAATGGACCCCTCCCCCTTGTTTGCGCTCAAGCGCCTGCTGGGCTTCCGCGTCCTGAAGCAGCGCGTCCAGTCTCAGCAGAGCGCCCAGCTCTTGCCGGCGGGCCTCTTGCGCATTGGCCATGATCTGGTTGACCTGGTCGACCAGCCCCATCATGGCGGCTCGCTCAATCGCCCCCGGGGGGTGCTGTTGCGCCAGCTGGATCATAGCCTCGGTAAGCTCCAGATAGGGGCCGCGGCGCTTATCGGAGTCGGCCGTGGCCAATGCCTCGGCACGGCGGCCCAGGGCCGTTTCATCCACCTGCCGTAACCGCTGGGCGAGGCCGGCCAATGCCTCGGCGGCCTGATCGAGATTGCCTCGGGCATCCTTCAGAGCCAGCCGGTTGATGGCGATCTTGACGAGCAAGGAACGCATGGCGGGGGAGAGCGCCGCATCCAGGCCGGCGGGCACCCCCCGGGGGGTATTTTTCTGCGTCACTGACCACCTCCCCAGCCCACCAGGAACTCCGTTGCTTCGGCGTTGGCCCGAAGTTGGATCTTTTCGAGGATCTGCCACATGATCATCTCCAGGGCGGGCTCCAGGCCGTCGCTCTCGATCTTGATCAGGCCATCACCGTTGCGAAGGGCCTCGGTTCTGGCGCGCATACTCTCGATCTGCGTGCGGGTCAGCTCGTTCTGAAGGCGAAGCGCCTCTTCCCGGCCTTCCTGCTCCTTGCGGATGGCGCTGTCGAGGCTCACTTGATCCCAGCGGCTCAGATCATCGTTGCCGTAGCGGTCGGAATAGAGCCCGTCCAGCACCTGCCCGGTGCTCTCGATCGTGGTCGACAGCGAGTTCATGATGGCTTCGACCTTCTGGGCATCGGCCTCGATCTCCGCAACGCGAATGTTGGCCGTGAACTCCATCGCCTTGATTCGCTCGTTGCTGGCCAGCTCCATGGCGGCCTTCTCGAACTCCTCGAAGCGCTTCGCGCCTTCCTGAAACTCCCCCGCCGCATCGTCCGCGGCGCCGCCCATCGTGGACAGGGACAGGGCCCCGGCATCCCCGCCTTGCTTCACCGCCAGCAGCCCGGACTCCAGCTCTCGGAACACCTCTTCGCTGACCAGGCCGTCGCGGAAGCCGGCGCGAAGGCTCTCGAGGGCGCGGTCTACTTCCTCGAAGTCCTGGCGGGCGCCATACACCCCTTCACCCAGCTTCTGCCAGCTGGTCGTGGCCTCCCCCGCATCCGCGACCATCTGCTTGAAGGCCTCATCGAAGGTCCGGCCGGCGCGCTCGGCCTCCCCCCCGGTGGTATCCATCGCCTCGCCAACGCCAGCCACCTTCAGCGCCGCATCGATCGCCGCGGCGCTCAGCTGCTTGGCGGCGGCCTCGCCTTCGGTGCCCATGCTCTCGGCGGCTTTGGTGACCTCGATCGCCGCGGCCACGGCCTCCTCGGAGACCACGGACAGGTCCGCGGCGGCGTCCTCGCCCCACCCGAAGTAATCGGAGAGCCCCCCGTAGGCTTCGGCAATCTTCTGGACGCCGAACAGGGAGAACTCCGTGGCCGCCTTCTGGGCCCCGGTGGTCTTCTCCAGCTCCTCCTCGAGCTCTTCGGAGAACGTGAGTTTGAACTGGTTGAACTCTTGAACCTGATCGTAGAGCTGCTTGATGCCGTAGGCGGCGCCCAGGCCCGCCGCCCACAGGCCGGCCGAACTGGTCAGGCCGAGCGCCGCGGTCAGCTTGCCGGTGGCCGATGTCATTGCCGGGAGCGCGCCTTTCGCCCCCGCCAGGTTGTTCACGATGCCGAGGAAGGAACTGAAGACGGAGAGCACGGTGGTCAGCACCACGGCGGCGCCGCCAATCTTGCCCATCATCGCGACCCAGGCCGGGTCGATCTCCATGATCCAGCCGGCCAGGTCCGCCAGCTTCTCGATGAAGGGCCCGATGGCAGTGATAGCCCCGGCGGTGTATTCGCTCAGCAGCTCGAAGCCGGTGCCCAGCTTGGCGATCACTGACGCCAGACCTTCCGCTGTCGTGAGGTCGGCCCCGTCGAACACCTCGGAGATGGCGCCGCGGATGGCCTCGATGCCATTGAGGAAGCCGGACCAATCGGCGGTCTCCAGCGCCTCGGGCAGGTTCTGGGCGACCTCTTGGAGCGTGGCCTCCACATCCGAGAACACGCTCTCCAGCAGGGCGGTGAACTGCTTCAGCTGGCCGTCATCGATCGAGGCGCCGATGGCATTGAAGACCCCGGCGATGGCCTCTTGGATGCCGCTAAACTCGTCCAGGATCGGGAGGCCGATGCCCACCAGCGTGGTGGTCATGGCGTTCTTGATCTTCTGCGTCCCTTGCTGGACGTCGTCCGCCATCTTCTCGACGGCGGTGGCCGTCGCGCCTGCGCGCTCGCCCATGTTGCCCAGGATCTCGGCGAAGCGGTCCGCGACAGGGCCGGTCAGCCCCAACGCCCCCCGAGTGGCTTCGCTGGACCCGAACAGCGTCCGCATGGCCTCTTCGCTGCCGCCAGTCGCCTCGGCAAGGCCTTGGAGAAACCCCTCCAGCCCCTGGGCCCGGATCCCTGTGGCGTTGAATTCGACGCCCAGCTCCTCGGCCAGCTGCTTGGCTTGCTGGGATGGCCCGAGAGTCGCGTTCAACGCGGCGCCCACCTGCGTCACCGCCTGCGAGGTGGAGAGGCCGGTGGTCGTGAGGGCGGCAACCGCGGCGGCCACCTCCTCGAAGGGCACCCCCAGCTGTGCCGCCAGACCGGTGATCTGTGGCAGAGCGGTCGAGAGCTCGCCGATGGTGGTCATGCCCCCTTGCATTGCGACGAACAGGGCATCCGTGTAGCTCTCGGCTTCTCCGGCCTCAGCCCCGTAAGCACTCAGGGTGCCGGCCAGGGCCTTGGCTGCCGTATCAAGCTCAGTGACCCCGCCAATCGCCAGGGCCTCGGCGGCGGCCAGCAGCGTCAAGGCCTCTTCGGTGTCGTTGCCGGCACTGATCAGGCCGTAATAGGCACTGGTGACCGTGCCGAGCGATTGCGTTGAGGTCGAGACGTAATCGAGGATCCGGCCGCGCAGCCCGTCGAAGGATTCGGCCTGGCCATCCAGCAGAGTCGTGATTTCGCGGAAGGACGTATCGAAGTCCCCGGCCGTCTTGATGGCCAGGCCCGTCACCGCAGCGCCAGCGGCCAACAGGGCGGTCTCGAACTTGAGAACCCCCATCGTCAGATCGGCCATTGGCTGAGCCGCCTGCTGGACCGAGCCGGCAAGCGTATCGAGCTGGCGGGTCGCAGACGTGACCCCGGCCCCCATCTGGTCGACGCCCTCGAAGATGATCGCGACCGATTTTTCCAAGTCCGCCACGGCGGTCTCCTTTCACGTTCGGGTGGGCCGCCGCGCAGCCCGAGGTCAATGGGCGGCGGGGCGCCGCGGCTCCTCTGTCAGCAGCAGCAGCCAGCCGGCGGCATGCGGATCGCCGGCGCGGGCCATCTCGTCCAGCTGGCGATAGAGTTCGATGCGCCGACGGCGCGAGGGGCGGGCCTGCTTGGTGCGGCCGGTGGTGTTCACGCGGGCCATAGCACTGTCCATTTATCCAGGTAGATACCGGAAAGTGTAGTCGCCCAGGCGCAAAATGCCATATGTTTCTGTTTTAATTGACCTTTTGCCTCTCAATGACGCTGAAACGTCATCGAGCGTCATGCCGTTGTGCGGTGGGGATGACAGCAAGGGCGGCCGAGAAGGCCGCCCGGGGACCCTCAAAGTGGGGGTCTCGGGAAACGTGGCAGCAGGGCGGCCGGGGAGGCCGGGGAGGCCGCCCCAGAGAGTGCGGTCAAGCAGCGCGGCGCTTCGCTGGGCCAACCATCAGGGTAGAGGCCCAAGCGGCGGCCAGAGCCTCGATGGTCTCGATCCGATGGCCAATGATGATGAGCGTCGGCACCAGCGGATCCAGGGCGTCGACATACTCAGCGTTGCGGGTCAGGCGGTGAATGATGCCGGCCACCCCACCGAGCAGGGTTCCCAGAGCCTCGCCGACGTCGAGCTCAGTGGGGCATCCGGTGAGGCAGGCCAGGCGGCGCGCCTCCAGCAACGAGAGGTCGCTCGTGTCGACCGGCTGCTCATGGCTCCCTTGCGTGGTGTCGAGCAGCAGCTGCGACAGGCGAAGCGCCAGCAGGATCTCCTCGGCCAGATAGCCGGCCGCGGCTTCGAAAGCGCCTCGGTCCAGTGGAGCGCAGAAGGTAGGGCCGTGCTCGTCGAGCTGTTCGCGGCGCTCCTCGGCCGAAATTGCGAGAGCGGCCAGCAAGCCGTGGGTGCTCCCCAGCTGCTGGTGGATGTCGCGCATCAGGGCTTGCGGATCCAGGTTGGGCAAGGTGTCGAGGTGAATGCTCATGATCTTTCTCCAGGTGCGTGTCGTTGTTGTGGTGCGGGTCAGGCATTGGTGATCGGGGCAGGACTGCGACGCAGCTCCTCGAGCTTGGTAGCCATCACCTGGGCGGCGAAGGCTTGCAGGGTACCGCCAGCCGGCGATGGGGCCTTGGTCAGGTGGTCATGGTCGACCAGGGCGTACCAGTCGGCAGGCAGGCCCTCTTCAGCCCCCTCCTCATCGGTGATGTAGATGAGTGACCGCGGCATGCTCAGCGCATAACCGCCGACGTAGAGCTGAAGGTTCCAGCGCCACGGTTCTGCCCGTGACCAGCGCGGCACCACGGCGGCATCGCCGAGCCTGGCGCTGGGCGGGTCGAGGTCGGCAAGCTGCCGGGCACCAGCCCAGGGCGGCCTGCCCAGGTGCCGCGCCATCATCAGATCGATGTCGTGCTGCTCGAGCCGGCGCTGCGCCAGCAGCTCCTCCGCCATGGCGAGGATCTCGGGCCAGTAGTGGCCCACCAGGGCCTCGGCGCGCCAGCAGGAGAGCGTGAAGGCGGCGGGGCGTTGCTCCCTTGGCAGCAAGCCCAGAATGGTCTCCGCCTGCTCCAGGTCGCCAACACACCCCGGCCCGATGCCACCATCGACCAGCAGAGCGTCGAAAGTGGCGTCCTTGGCGTCGCCCTCGCTCTCGCCCAGAGCAAGCCACTGGGCTGCGGGGCCGGCCAGCACCTCCAGCAGGCGGCGCATCAGCGCCTCACCCCCGGGCCCGTCAGGCGCTTTCGGATCACGCAGCCAGACGTGGCCGCCGGTCTCGAACGTCGTGCGCAGCAGCATATGGCCGTCGACACGGTTGACCCCCAGCACATCGGTATCGAGGTCGTCATCGGCGTGGATGCCGTCGCCCACGGCCAGCAGGCTGATCGGCGTGCCGTTGTACCAGGCGGCGAGGGCATGGCCGATCTCGTGGATCGCGGTGATGGTGTGGTCACGCATCAGATCATCTCCATGGCGGACTTGGGCTTGCGCATCGGCGTGCTCTTGGCCTTGGCGGCATCCATCAGCTGCGCAACGCGGATACGGTCGAGGTCACCGAATCGGGCGTTGGCAAGGTGGGCATGGGCGTAGATGGTGCCGATGTCGCCCTCCCGCTGCTTGCCGATGATCACCTCGGCCACCCCGTGGGTCAGCTCGTCGTCGGGGTGATAGACCTCGTTGCGGTACAGGAACAGGATCAGGTCGGCGTCCTGCTCCAGGCTGCCGCTCTCGCGCAGATCCGCCATGTGGGGGCGCTTGTCCTGGCGCCCCTCGAGCCCACGGTTCAGCTGAGAGAGCGCCACGACCGGGCAGCCCAGCTCTTTGGCCAGCAGTTTCATCGCCCGCGAGAGCTCGGAGACCTCCTGCTCGCGATTGCCGTGCTTGCGGTCCGGCCGCACCAGCTGCAGGTAGTCCACCATGACCACGCCCAGCTCCCCGAAGTGATCGCGCCAGCGCTTAGCCGTCCGGCGGATCTGGCTCGGGGTGACCCCGGCACGGTCGTCGATGATCAGCGGTGCGTCCTTGATCAGGTCGATCCCGGCCAGCTTGGCGAACAGCTCGTCGTCCATGTGCTGCTTCGGGTCGCGGATGGCCTGCAGAGGCACGTCACAGACGGCGGCGGTCATGCGGTTGCGCAGCGCGCGGCGGTCCATCTCCAGGGAGAAGATCAGCCCCGGGCGCCGGTCACGAATACAGCAGGCGCGCAGAACGTGAAGCGCGAAGGCCGTCTTGCCGGATGCCGGGCGGCCGCCCACCAGGATCAGCTGCCCTGGGTGCATGCCCATGGTGCGGTCGTCGAGGTCGACGAGGCCGAAGGAAATCCCCATGGGATCCTCGGCGCCCCGCCACTTGCGATCCATCTCGTCGAGCATCTCGCTGAGGTCGCTGCCGATCGGAGCGGCATGGTCTGCGCCATCGCGCAGCAGGCGCGAGAGTCGTCCCTGGGCATCGTCGACCACGTTGGCCAAGGGCTGGCGCCTGTCCTGGCCGAGGGCCTCGATGTTGGCCAATTCGTCGAGCAAGCGACGCCGGCCGGCCAGGTCGGCCACGATCGCGGCATAGGTCATGGCGTTGGCGGCGCTCGGCGTGCTCTGTGCCACCTGGGCCAGGTAGGTCAGGCCTCCCACGTCATCGCTGGTGCGCTCGTGCTCCATGCGCTCCGATACGGTCACCACGTCGACGTCATGGCCGTCGGCCCGCAGCCGGGCCATAGCGGACCAGATCACGGCGTGCTCGAGGGCATGGAAGTCCTGGTGGGTCAGCACGTCCGCAACGCGGTCGATCAGCGAGTTGTCGAGCAGGCAGGCGCCGATCACGCTCTGTTCGGCCTCAAAGCTGTGCAGGCTCATGCGTCACCCCCGCTGTACTTGCCGGATAGGATTTTTTCGAAGTTGCTGCGCTTGACCACCCAGTGCAGGTCAAAAAACCGGGATTCGTCTCGCATCAGGAACTCACACTCCTTGCGCATATACCGGAAGAACCGACCCCACCAATCGATGCCGGTTTCCACGTCCTGGTACAGCGGTTTGCCGGTGTGATCTTTGGCAATCCCGAAACCCTGCTTCCAGCGAGCGGCCAGGCTGCGAGCACTGGCACTGGCTGGCCACATACCGCGCATCGGGGGGCGCTTGTCGGGCATGATCTCGGCCCAAAGGTCGAGGATCGCCTGGTGGGGGCACGGCGGCAGGCCGGTGCGAGTGGCTTTGGCCGGCTCGGGCTTGGACGGCTCGCCGAGGAGGTCCTGCTCGACATGGGGCGCGTCGTCGGCGCCAGCCGTCGACTCTTCTCCGTAAGGAGAAGTATCTTTCCTATCTTTATATGTGTCCCCATCTTGGGGTCGTTGAGCGTCCCCATCTTGGGGTCTGTGACCCTGCTTTGGAGAGTGCTGCCGTTTTGGGGTCACTCGCGCTTGTTGAGGCTCGAAGTTCCAGTCGTCGATGCGGGTGTTGATGCCGACGGGGGACCGGCCTCCCCCCTCACGAATCAGCACCCGTTTACGCAGCAAGCCGTTCAGCGCTTCGCTACAGCGCTTCGGTGTCATGCCGGTCATCTTGGCCAGGGCGTCTTGTGAGAGCCGGGCCGTTGAGCGGTGCCAACCGCAGGTGGCTTTCACCACTGCGAGAAAGACCCGCGACTCGCGGCTGGTGAGCGGCGATTTCGTAGCCTTCTCGAGGATCTCGGTGTCGATCTGCACGAAGCGGCGTTCCACACGCTCCCCCTTGGGCCGAGACGGCGCCCCGGCCGCCCCGAACCGCTCGTGGTCTTGGATGCGAACGATCTTGGTCATCGGGCTGGCCCCTCCCTGTCGATGCGCCACGCCTCTTGCCAGGCACCGATGATCAGGTCAGCCAGGCGACGGGCGGTCTCGCGCTCTAGGAGCGTCATGGCCTCAGCCAGATCGCTGAACCCCTCCAGCGAGTGAAGGTGATCCTCGCGGGTGCGGAGGCGACGGAACGGACGCTTGAGCCGGCGGGCGTGGCCACGGGCTACCTGGCCGAGGCCGTCATCACGCTGGCCGAGGCTCTCCAGCAGGACGATCAGGTCGGTGGTGGCGGTCATGACCGGCCCTCCTGCTCCTCGATCGCTTCCGCCTTCATCTCAATTTGATGAACCAGGTGCTTGATGGCGGTATTGATCGTGCCCTGTTCGAACGGGCCGAGAACGGCTTTCTCACCATCGGCGCCTTCGCGGCAACCGTCATCCTCCAGGATCATCGTCAGGCCGTAGATGGCGGAGGCGATCTCCTTGATGTCCCGGGCGCGGGCTTTGGTCATGCTCATGACAGCACCTCCTGGCCAACGGCGAGGGCATCGAGGTCACGGGCTTTCTGGGCGTGGTAGTTGTAGCGCTTGATCCGGACGGCGGCGCTTGAGTCTGCGAACAGCGCAGCGCGAGCCATCGCTCGATGAGCAGCGGCGCGGGCAGACGGATTGCGGGTAGGGAATAGGCGTGAGATTGCCATGGGTGTGACTCCTTGGATTGTGGAGTCGTCCCCGGCTGCGGCCAAACAGCGGATGGGGGCGACTGTACGCGGGTTGGCCGACCGGCATCCAAGGGAACCGGCACACCCGAAGGTGTCCCACGCACAGCCGCCATTGCGAGTGGCAGGCACAAAAAAAGCGCCTAACACGGGGGCGGCGCTGGTGCGCCTTGGATAGTTCGACCGGCCAAGGTCGGCCACGGAATTTGCCGTGACAAGATGAGCGTAGCCCCGGCCAAGCAGGCGCGTCAAGACCTGCTGCATGCTTTGACGGTGATGAGGGAGCGCCAGCATCAGGAAGCCCCTCCCCCATCGCGCGCCAGCCGACGGGCCTCCAGCTTGGCCAGCGCCTTGGCGGCTGCCTCGCGATCCTCTGGGGCCAGCCAGTAGCTCTTCGCGTTGTACTCCTGCCCGTGGCGGTTGGTCAGGCGTCGCCACTCGCGGCGAACCTCAATTCCACAGCGGGCCTTGAGGTCGGAGACCACGGTGTTCCAATGGCCGATCTCAAGCACTCGCGAGGCGTACTGGCCGGTTGTGGCTTCGACTTCGAGGAGATGGTGGAGCGCGCGCTCCAGTACGGTTGGGCGTGACATGTGCGGCCCTCCTCAGCGGCTTTCGCTGGCCAGGGCGGCCGCGGTGGAGGGATAGGCTTCAGCGCCCTCGAGGTACGCCTGGACGTCGCTGAGCCGGTAGCGCACACTCCGGCCGCGCCTGACGAAGCAGGGCGCCGGACGGCCCAGCAAGACGCCGGTGGTCCGGGCATCGCGGCCGGTCCGGATACTGCAGGCGATCAGGTGGGGGAAAACCTGCTTCTCGGTGAGTTCGATCAGGTGCGGCGCCAGGCCTGCGCGCTGGGCTTCGAGGATCTCGCTCAGAACGCGGCCACGCTCGGTGCGGAACTCTTCAGGGGTGGGGTGGACGGTATCGGTGTGGGCTGCGGTTGCCATTCTGCTCTCCTGCGTCATGGTTGACGTTAAAGAGCATGGCGGGAATGCTGGATAATTGGCGTACTAAAAGGCAGGTGGTTTTTTTCCGGTTTCCTCAATGTATCGCTTAACGATCCTACCTCCTTGCCTATACAGCTGGGTCAAAGTAGAAAGCTCCCCTACTTTCAAGGATTCTCGGTGCAGTGACCACAAGTGATCTGAAAGACTTTTCCTTTTCTCATGCAACGCGGCTAACGCGTCTGTTTTGTTCATGTTTTCTGTGGCGCGCAGTGCTTCGACATCCTCCCACGTTAGCAATGAGACAAGCTTGTCACCCCCCTTTGGGGGTGCTCCTGTTTCCGGCCTCAATGAAAAGGCTTTGTCAGCACTTATCCCGTGATTCAACACTTCGAATAGGCACGTTGAAGCCCAGCGAGCTACCGCCTGGTCGGGTACATCGCCAGACATCAGGCAGGATCTCAGGTAAGCCAGAAGCTTTTTAGCCGCGACAACATCACCAGCACTGGCTGCCTTAATGAAGGCCGAGTAGTCATCTTGGAATACAGAAACCTCGGTGTCGAAAATGCCGTAATGGTCGCTTACCTCCTTGGTAAAACGACGGAAGGCGCTCTTAATCGCTCTCTTTTCTAAAGGGGCGGCTTGTAGATTTCCGCTATTGCTTTGCTTCTCGGGCGCGCCGGCAGAATCGCCGACTTCATCGTGGTGGGCCATGTCTCACACTCCCCAGTGTGATCCCCAGGAAGGCAAGACAGCCGGCGGGGCGCTGGGGAGGCGCATTTCGGGTGATCGGCCCTAGCCGGCTGGTCTGATCAGCATGCCTCAGGTTGTGGCGGATGCCAAGCAACTACATGTCAGGTGGGTATTGCCGGCGGGTGTGGACCACGTTGACGATCTCGACCCTGGTAGCGGTGACCCGGTAAACGATCAGGTAGTTGGGATGCGCGACGAGTTCTCGCGTCCCGGGAATCCGCCCGGGAGGGCATAGGTAGGGATGCTCAGCCAGCGGCAACGGGGCCGACTCCAGCCGAGCGTGGAGCCGGTGAGCAGCTGCAGGGTTCTCCTCGGCGATGAACGCCACAATCTCCAGCAGGTCGTTACTGGCATCGTCCAGCCAGACGATCGGAAGCATCACGCCTTCTCACGACGACGGCGCTCGATGTCTTCGATCACCTTCTTTGCACGCGCCATCACTTCGTCATGCGGGACGCCGGGCCCGGGAGCGGCCAGGCTGGCCTCGATCTTGGCACGCAGCCATTGATCATAGGCGTCTGCTTCTTCCTGCGTCTCGAACTCGGAGACGATCGGATCCAGCCGCGTGGTCATCGCCTGCCCTCTGGTCGTGGGATTGCTCACAGTGTAGCGCGTCGGCGCCAGCGGCATCATCCTCTCCTTGCTCGTGACCCTCTGCAGGCCCCCCAGTCAGCAGGGCCTGCGTGTCGGCGGCGAACCGGATCACGATGTCGCGCTTGTGGTCAGGCGCCAGGTGACCGTAGTGCTCGATCGTGGTCTGGATGTCGGCGTGCCCCATCAGCCGGCTGACCGCCAGGAGGTCCGCCCCCTTCATGATCAGCTGGGAAGCGAAGTTGTGCCGCAGCGTGTAGAGGTCGAGGTCTGACGGGAGTGAGGCCTCGAACCCGCCCTGCTCGACCAAGTCCGCAGTGTGCGCCTTGATGCGCCGCCACGGGCCTTGAATGGCCGTCGAGGAGTAGCGCCCCGAGGTATTGGGGTTCGTGAAGACGTAGCCGGTGGCCGGCCGGCCCTGCTGCCGGTGCCATGTCTTCAGGACCTCAACCGCCTCCGGCGCCAGCGGGAAGGTCTGCGGCTCGGGACGAGTGTGTGCCGTCTTCTCGATGACCTTGCGGATCGTGCCGAAGGTCAGGTTGACGTGCTCCCAGCGCAGCCCATTCAGGTCGCCCGGGCGCATGCCGGTGTAGTAGAGCAGCAGGATCAGCGGGGGCCCGTGGTCGACGTAGGCCACCTGATCGAGGTCAGGCAACCAGGGCTTCCCATGGTAGCGGCTGCGGCGGCGCTCCTCACGTCGTTGCGCCTGGTAGGCCTCGATCCCAGCGAACAGCGCCAGCACTTCGGCATCCTCGAGGTAACGGCGTGAGGTAGTGGCCTCGGCCAGTTCCTCCTCGGTCAGCGCCGGCCGCTCCAGCCGGATGCCCTTCAGCGGGTTCACAGTGATGGCGCCCCGCTCTGCCGCGACATTGAGCATGGTGTTCAGCGCGCCATAGGCGCGCTTGAGCGAGCTGAAGGCCAGGCCGCGGGCCTCCATGTCAGCCTGCCAGCGGTCCACATCGGCGCGGGTGAGCTCGCTCATCGGCTTGGCCAGCCAGGCCTCGAAGTCTCGGCGGATGCGCTTCAGGGTCTCGCCTCCGTTCTTGCGGCGGGCCTGGTAGAGCTTGTAGGGGCCATCGAGGTAGGCCTCGACCGTCTGCTGCTCCCGGTGCTTTTCCTGCTGCCGGGCCACCTGCCGCTCCTTGACCGGATCCGCCCCCTGGTAGATCTCGCCCAGCTTCTGGTGGGCCAGCTTGCGCGCCTGGTCAGCGGTCAGACCGGGATACCGGCCGAGCGTGATCGTCCGCTGCTTGCCGGCCTCTGTGCGGTAGGTCACGCGCCAGCTGGTAGCCGACTTGCGGCGCATTAGGTGAAAGCCGCCGAGGAGCGTGTCCCACAGGCGGTCTCCGGGCGCTGCCGTGGCGTGGAAATCCGCCGCGGCGCGGGCGGCGATCTTGGCCTTGTGGCGGGGCTGGCGTCGGGTCATGCGGCTTCTCCAGGTCAACAGCGGGTCAACACATGGTCAACAAACTGCATGATAAACCAACGTCAACGACGTATGTGGAGCGTGCCGAAAATGACCATCAAACCACTGATATAGAAACGTTTTACGCCGCTTATTAGCGCTCGTTAACGTTCGCCATTCGGGGCAAAAAATCCTTCGGGAGGCAGAGGTCGTAGGTTCGAATCCTGTCGCTCCGACCAACGAATTCAAGGCCTTGCGGTTACCCGCAAGGCCTTTTTCGTGTGCC
>Ga0075011_10000763_pt1 | contig 17120 bp, 24 predicted proteins | sample TARM_MetaG_T_14_FD_72354 | JGI IMG/M metagenome (GOLD analysis project Ga0075011, IMG submission 72354) | Freshwater microbial communities from Pennsylvania, USA, analyzing microbe dynamics in response to fracking - TARM_MetaG_T_14 | ecosystem: Environmental > Aquatic > Freshwater > River... | reverse complement strand
ATAGTTGCAAGAGAAAAATGCTCACCCCTGCTTTTGACTGCCGCATACATTCCATCGTAAGTATTTGAGGGAGTTTGACCATTGGCAGTAAGTGCTGAAATTGGATTATGTGCAGAGGCGGTAGAGACTGGATCTAAATACCTCTTTGAAACAAAAACAGCTCCCTCTTTTCCTCCTGTGTATTTGTCCACAAAAACACCTGCCACTTCAACGCCATTATTGATAAAACATCGTGGCAACGCATACCCATCTTGAGCTGTCTCGCTAACTTGAACACGAAGACCAAGGTAAGGCGCTGCTGTTTCAAAACTAAGCTTCGTGTAGTGTTTTGGAATAAAACACATAATAGAACCTGATGCCAAATGCATGTAGTTCCCATAGTTCTCACTAAACCTGTCCATCGTGCCATTTAGCAGGGTGAGGCCAAACTCCTGTACGAGTTCAGATGGAGCAATCCCAACTCCCGCTCCTGCCTCGCCCATGGGAACCATAGGAAGCGTCCCAACAATGGAGTCTTTCGAGCCAATCCAAACATTTGCATCTTCCGTTGCATCAATACAAACAAAAAGTTCCGCAGTTAAAAGATTGAACCATTTTTGATGCAGCCCTGCATTGGTGGTGCGAAGAGGATTTGATTCTTCCTCGTAGTCAAATCGCATCAGTGCTGCATTTTCAAGCTCTGCTTTGAGTGTATTTTTTAGGGCAGTTAATTCAGATATCGTCACATCTTTAAGCTGCTCAATCTGCTCAATCCCGCCATCAAATCTAGCCAGCAACTCAACTTGCTGGTCAATGAGCTGACCAAGTCTGATATTAAGTGTTGCATCAATTGTTGCCATAATCTACTACTCCTTTTTCAATTTCATCTAGTTTAACAAGGCTTAAAGAGGAATTAACCTCCGTTTCAATAGCATCAACCCATCCTCTTTGTGTGTTGATGAAACTCCACATAACTTCTTTTTCTTCTTGCGTATATCCTTGCAGTTCAGAAATGTTGATCTGTCTCCAAATGGGGTATTGCTCAAGGATTTTTCTCTGTGCGATAACCCTTGTTTTTTCAAGGATCCTCTCTTTTCGCAGAAGTAGCTGCTCTGAATGCTCAAGCAGCTCATGCGCTTGTTCCTCTGTAAGGGCAAATACTTCATGAGTTTGTGCATCCAGCCAAAGCCCAAGCTCTTCTTGTGATGCTTCAACGCGGTACACGAGGGCATCTCCGACTTCATGCCGCTCAACACAATCTTGCTCTAAGTTGTATAGGGCAAGATTTTTAGATGAGCGAAAAAAATTTACATTTACTTCTTCCATAATAACTCCTTTTATTGGTTTTCAAATTCAAGGGTCGTGACCCAGCCGCCACTGTCAACCTGATGTCGAACGCTTTTTATAAGATACATACCATCATCCTCAACACTTCCCTTGAGGTTTAATTTACCCCCTGCAAAAAACACAGCTCCTTTACATGTAAGGCTTCCACTCTTTGCGCCTCTATTGGCTCTTTCAAGCCGTGTTTTTGCAATTCGCAAAGCCTCTTCTTCACCAGAATACGCTCCCTCAAGCTTAAGCTGCGGACTCTCTTCGCCTATGACAACCTCTTTGTCAATGTTTTCTTTCGTTGAGTGATAAAGGACTCTCACGCTCCTATAGAATGTTTTATTTGAATGCTTAATGCGCAAATCAAAGGCATTTTTTGCATCGAAGTCAAACACTGGCACATCGCCCTGGCTCTCGCTGAGAAAAATAAGCGTAAGATTCTTGATGGAAAACAAAAACCCATACCGCTCACCAATGCGCTTGAAAAACGCCAAATCACTCTCATCGTGCTGGGCAAGGTACTCTACATCAATATGGGCATCCGTCTTCACCTCAAGTCCATGCTCTTGGGCTATCATTTTTGCAATCTGGGCAAGGGATGTTTTTTCAAAAGAGCGGTCTTTTTTCTCTTTGAGTTTTGAAGAAAAATCCACACCATTTGCATGGATACTAAGGATATTTCCGTTTATTCTTTCAGTGTTTTGCACCACAAAAGAACCCATAAAAATTACATCACTCTCTTTCCACCCTAGCCAAACCTTGAGCACATCTTGGTATTTTGGCCGCTGCCATAGCCCTTCCACCTTGAGATTAAGCTCATCCCCAAGTGTTCCATCAACGTCGTGGAGTACAAGCTCTTGGAGATTTTTCTGAAAGATACTCGTAACATCCACCTCGTTGGCAGTAATTTTTACGACAGGGGTTACCATAATGCTTTTACCTCCTTCACTTTTGGCGGTGCCCATTGGGGTAGCACCACTTCATCTCCAGCCTCCAGTACTTTCTTCGGATGTAAAGTTGGATTTGCTTCCAACACTAATGGAAAAGGAGCAAGCGTCTCATAATGCTTATAAACAAGCTCGTCAAGCCTGATACCCTCATGTGCACGCACTACCACACTACTCATAAAAGACCTCCAAAGTGAAATTAAATTGCTGCTTAAATGCACTTCCATTCCCATCAAAGTAGCTTTTACTCGTGCGAATTTCTTTGATGACCACTTGCATTGCTTCACCCGTTGGAAAAACCAACCACGCAGGCGTTTTTTCTTTTGCCAGCTTTTCAAAATAGCCAAGTGCCTCTCTTTTTTTTCCATAAAAAACAGGTGAAAGTGTAAAACTCTCTTCCCATTTTCCAACGGCTTGATGAGAAGAATGGTTGCCAAGCCTTTCATGTTTGGCCCAACTGCAACTAAGCACTTTTTCGACCTCGAAGAGATTTTCAACCTCAAACGGCCACTCTCCTAGCATAAGCGTCATGAAATGTCCTCCATCGTTCGTTCTCTTTTGGCGGCTTCTTGCTCTTTCATTGCCAGCTCAACCGCTGCGCGAATCTGCGCGATCATGGCATCAGATTGTCCCTGTGAGGCTAAGACAGGGTTGTTGATTTCGATAGTGATGGATGCGGGTGCGATGCTTTGGTGTTGTTGTGTTGTTGGTATTGTTTCATGAGACAAGGTAGTAAAGGTGTTTGTTTCACTTTTTTCAAAAACCCCATCTTTTGTACCGCCTAAAGCTTGCTTGGCTGGCGTGTCACGCACGGAGCCTTCCTCTTCGCCAAAACCAAAAAAACCTTTGATGGAGCTACCTAGCCCCTTGATTTTTTCAAAAGCTCCCCCAAGCCATGCAAACTTTTCACCAAACCAATCAAACATGCCTCCCCATGCTCCCACCACTAAGCCAAGGGGTGAAAAAGAGAGCATGGAAGTAATGCCATTAAGGGCTGAGTCAAAAACACCTTTTACGCCATCCCAAAGCCAGCCAAAAAAATTAGAGATGGGTTCCCATTTGCTGTAAAGGAAAAAAGCAAGTGCCGCAATCCCAGCAACTGCTAGCCCTATAGGACTACTCAAGAGTGCCAAGCCCGCCCCAATGATGCCCTTAGTGAGTGCAAAAAATCCAAGTTTTACTGCACCTGCAACCACGCCAAGCGTCGTAAGTCCCGCGCTCATCATGGGCAGTGCCATTAAAATACCGCCCACAGGAATCAAGATGCCTCCCGCCACTGTCAAAAGCGCCCCAAGTCCTGCAACGGTAAAGCCAATGCCACGAGCAAGGGTCGGGTTTTTCTCAACCCAGCCACTGATGCTTTGGGTCACGCTCCCTATAATGTTGGCGATGCCAAGTGCCGCAGGGGCAAACATCTCGCCAATGGTGGAACTTAGGTTTTGAACTTGAGACCCAAGGATTTCAAACTCCTTGCCTTTATTCATAGCCCTTGCCATCTCTTCGGTGCGCGCGGCACCTTTTTGCATCTCTTCGTTTATCATCGTTTTAGATTTTCGCAAATCATCCGTTTTTCCTACAAGGGCGGTGATGATTTTGACCGCCTCGTCACTTCCAAACGCCTTTTTCAAATCATCCATCACGCTCACGTCGGAGAGGTCGCCCATCTCTGTTTTGATAGAATCTAAGATGGTGGCCATGGGGAGCATTTTGCCCTGGGCATCTGTCATCGTTATGCCTAAGGCCTCCTGTGCTTTTCCAACATTTTGCAAAAAGGCACGGTAGCTTGTGGCCGCTTCGCTAGCACTGTTAAATGCGTCTTTTGAACTACCGAGAATTGATAGCTGCTCCTCAAGAGTGACCCCAAAGGTTGTGGCTACGGCACCAAGGGTGGAAAGACCACTGCTTAGATCTGAACCATCGGTGCGAAATGCTTTTACCGATGTTGAAACAGCAGCGGAAAACTTCTCTCCAAATTCAAAATCATCATCAAAACCTTGCCGATAAATTCCATAGCCCAGTGCAAAGAGCTTGGTCATTTCTGCGGTGGTTGATTTTGTGGCGGCTCCCGTGAGCGCAGCAAGCTTGGTAAACTCTGCCACGCCTTCATCGCTCAAGGAGGCAATGCCGCTTTTAATGTCGTAGCTTGCGCGAATAAAATCAGGAGCCGTACTGCCCGCGAACTGGTTGGAAAACTCTTTTGATGCAAGGGTGATTTTCTTAATCCCACTATCATCAATCCCAAGGCTCGCAATCTCTCCTTGCGCTTTTGCGACTTCGGCATAGGCATTGTAGGTGTCTTTGACAGGAGAAAGCATGGCTTGACCAAGCCCATAGCTTGCGGTACCAATTTGTGCCATCTTTGTGCCAATGGTGCTCAGTCGTTCGTGCATTTGGCTTAATTGGGCATTTGTTTTTCCAAGCACAGGCGTGAGCAGGTCTTTTGCACTTAGAACTATGCCTAGAGTCAACATTTTATCCACGCTCTCTCCTTACTTTTTTTGCAAATGTAACGCACTTAAAAAATTCCCAGGTGGTCATCTCAAGGTAATCCTCAAGCGTAAAGTGAAAGAGCGTGCCACAAGCAAAAATATGCTCCAGAACGCTCTCCCACTCCACTACAAAAAATCAGTTAGCCTGCCTTGTAGTGCCTTGTATTCCTTCAACGAAAGCTCGCCTAGCTCCTCTTCACTTAACCCTGAAAGATTACAGATGAGCTTCACCTCTTTTTCTTCTGTGTCTTTGATGTGCGAAATGGCCCGCATGTCTTTCACTTTGGGCTCTCGCATGCGCTGCACAATGGCATCAATAGGGTGTGGTGTTTTTATTCCTTCCATCATCTACTCCTTAACCCAGTAAGAATTCGCGCTGTGCTGCCCAAATGTCAGTACCCGCAATCTCGCAGACCATGTTGTCGATGTCAACCAACACTTCCACCACCCCGTTTTGTTCATATTTGAAAAAATCAACCTGCAAGGTGAGTTTGGCTTTTTCTTCCGCGCCAATCTCTCCGCTGGGAAACTCAAAGCTATCTACCTTGCCCTTGAGGGTCACGGTGATTTGCTTATCCGACTGGTTGATGTTGGTACTTTTTTTAACCCAAAAGACCGCTTTTTCGTTTTGTCGCTTGGCAATAGCTTGAAAGTACACATGGTTGACTTCGTTCAGCTCAAATTCTGCTTCCATTTTTTGAAGCACCGTTGAGGTAACCGTATGGGTTGCGACGCCGCTTTTTGCCTCAAAGTTTTCAAAGGCGATAGTCGGCAACGAAACCGTTGCCGTGTTGGAGATAAAACCAAGACCCTCTACAAACACAGAACAACTGTTCAATACTTCTGATTTTCGGTTCATCTTTACTCCTTATGAAACCATTTTGATGAGCACATCGCCGTAGCGATCAACATAACTAAAGTTCACCTCAAGCCGTTTTACGATTGGCATGTTTTGCATCTCTGCCACAAGGTAGAACTTTCCTGCCGTAATGTTTGCCCTGGTGTTTTTTTCTGGGTCCCAATACACATTAAATCCAAGAAGCACCTTTGAGCCTTTAAGGGCAAGAAGCATCTGCTCTACTGAGTCCTTGACGCTTTTTAAGATGTCTGCTCTTCGGTCAATGGCCCAAAACAATCCATCAAGTGCGGCTTCACACACGCGGTCAAACACACGAACCCTTGTGTGGTCTTGCCAAATAGGGTCAATGTCGGTGGTCTCGCCACCCCACATGCGAAAGCCGTTGTAGCGAATCAGTGTGCCGATGCCCTTGGTGCGCAAACGGTCTGCCTCGCAATCTTGTCCCGCGTTAAACTCAACCGCTCGCCCCATGCCACTAATGCCATTGATGATGCGGTTAGAGTGGGAATCTGCAAAGCCGTACTCCCACTGTGCATCTGTCCACGCAATCAGCCCAGCGCGTCTTGCGGAGAGGGGTTGCATAATGGTTTGATTGGTGAGTGTGTCCCAAACTTTCACATACGGGTCGCACAAAAGGATGCGATTTGTTCCATAGTTTTGCGCAGCCAAAACAGCTTCACTCTCATTGGCGGCAAAGAGATCTACAATGCCCATTCCAAGAAGTCTTTGCGCAACACTCGTAAGCTCCGTGGAGACATCAAGGTCGTGGGTAAAGCGCGGGGCAACGATAACATTGGGCTTGTACCCTACAATGCCAGCAACGCTTTTTAAAGAGCCGATAGCTTCAATGACTTGTGTCTTCAGGGTTGCGTCGTCGTAAAAATCCTCGGCCACTTTGCCGCTGTGTGTACTTGAAAGCTCAACGCACTTTAGGATGAGCGGGCCACTAACATTTTGGTCATCAATACCATCCACCGCCTCGCGCATCGTGCCCTCAAAGTCATCAAAAAACTCTTTTGCCTTTGCCGCACTTCCAAAAAAGAGAGGTTCACCCTCTTTGATTTTTTCAAATACTTCCACATGCTCTTCGCTTAATCCATCACTCGAAGCTGGAAGTAACACCGTGCCTACACACCCAAGAGGCGTGCTGCTTTGAATCCGAATGGGTCGTGCTGCATTAACGCTAGTGACCGTATTTACACCAAATTGACTAGCCATGGCTTATCACTCCTTTTTCAATTAAAATATTTGTGAGCTCTGTAATAGCTCTTGCATTTGCTAAAATGCTCAGGTTTTGAAAATCAATGGCATATTCCAACTCACTCGTTGTCACATAATCATGGACTTTAAAAACCACCTTTCCTGCCTCCCCTAAAACCGCAACCTTGTAAGTAAAGCTTCCTCCAACACCCGCAACCTTTGCCACCTTTGGCGTCTTGGCCACGCTGACCAATTTGCGCACTGATCCGTTTACATGTAAAAGCCCAATCCCAAAAATGTACTTCCCATAATCCACATCATAAGGCAGGCTTAGATGAAAGGTAAGAATCCCCTTTTCGTCATAAACGGTGCTCTCTATGGGGAGTTCCGCAAAAATGTAAGGAAGCAGACTCTCGTAGCTTACCTGTGCGCTCTCTAGGTGTGCATCGATAGTTGGCTGCGCAAAAGAGGCATCGCCGATGAGCACAAAGCGCGTCACCCCCTCAAGGAGCGTGCCGTTAAGAATCCCTATCCCCTCGTTTGTTGGAAGGGCACTAATTGCCGCCATTGTTTCCTCCTGTTTGAAATTGCAACCTGAAAACAGCATTGGATTCTAAGTGCATTGTTGTTTGGTTGTGTTGTGTAAGATTCCATGCGTTGATTTCGTATGAAACGCCAAAAACACACATGGGTGTAAGTACATAGGCACTCTCGCAGTTTTGAAGTCGCATTACAAAGTGGCGAAGGCGACTGCGCACATTTTTGTGCTTTTGCAAGATGCGGCGCATGGCTTCTAGCTTTTGTTGCGAGAGGTCGCTTTGAAGCACTACCTCCACATCAAAATCATAATTACCCACTTGGTCATCAATCGTCACGTTGAAATAGAGTGCACCAAGAGCCTTTTGTAGTCCTGCTTTTGTCCCTGCATACTGCTTGAGATACAGCGCACTTTGCAGCAAGAGCCTGGCTTCTTTTGTTTCAAGCCCACCAATGTCCACATCCATGCTTTTTGCAAGAACGGCCAAAAACTTTGGGTCACATGTTGCACTCAAGCTGGAGAGATTCACATCAAGGAGCGCATCAATCCTTCCTCCAACGGCCTCTTCAAAGTGTTGTGTTAATGTGCTTTCGTTTTTTGGTAAAAGGGTGCTCATAGCACAGCCTCCACAAAGGTTAGATCTATGGATGCGATATGCGCCCTGGCTCTCTCCCCAACCTCCACATCTTCCATTGCAGTCTTAACCCGAAACACCCCTTCCACGAAAGCGGTTTTTATAACTCTTGAGACGGGCAAATCTTCCCCGATACGAAGCTCAATCTCGTTCAGCTCTTTGAGACATTCAGTCTCAATTTCGCCCGCTTTTGAGAGGTCAAGAATATGCATCTCAAGAGCGAGGTGTATCTCTACATGAGAACAGGGCGCAACATGCACGATGTCCGTCAATGGTCTCACCGTTGCTTTGTTTAGGTGGTCTTTGATTTTCTGCGTCAACGCTTCATCATCAGGATTGGCGTAATAGATAATGTCCACCTCTCCGCCATTTTCTCCCTCAAACACTTCCACCTCTTTAATCCTAGAATCCACGCTCATAGTGTGGAATTTGTACATTCCCTCACTTCCTGCGGTGGTAAATCCTTCCAAGGAGAGGAGTGCGCGAGCCGCTAAGGCTTCATCGCTCTCGCCTTCGAGACGAACTATCCCGTAGTCAAGCACTTTGTTGTCAAGATCATGCCCCTTTGCACTAGGTAAAAAGCATGCTCTAATGGCCTGATTGATGCGTGCGCGAAGGAGCATTTCACGGTAAAGCAAGGCTTCGACCACCATTACAACCTCGTCACTTTCCAAAAAAGTAATTTCGGATGAAAACATCCCCTCGAGGTAAGTAAGTGTCTCCTCCTTTAGGGCCTCATAAGAGAGCTCCTCTATCGCATCAGGCACTGGAACATTGCGAATATCAATCATAAACCACCTCTATCTCGTGTATCTTCCCTGTCTCTAAAAGCTCAAAACGAATCATGATATGTGTTCTCTCATCCACCCTCGCGGGGGTAACAAGTAGCACCTTTACACGAGGTTCCCATTTGGAAATGGCAGCATGGGTGTCGCGGATAAAGCGAAGCCGCCACTCTTGGTCAGGCCGTTTATCAATCAACTCATGCAGATTTGAACCAAACAGAGGCTCCATTACTCTACTGCCCAGTGGTGTTGTTAAAATGCGTTTAATAGATGTTTCAATGTCCGATAAATACATTGGGACTTCCTCCTGTTTGCGTACTTCCGCAGCTCACTGGGTCTCCTACCTTCTGAGCACTTCGTCCGTTAATAAAAACAGAGTTTGCCCCACTCATCACCCCACTGTGGCAAGGCGGGCAGCAGTGAACTGTAGAACTATCTCCCGCACGGCTCGCACCGATGCCATTGACAAACACATTGTTACTAGCCTCTGCGATGTTGTGGTCGGGATAACATCCGTGTCCTGTTAGCGGGTCGCCAAGTCTAGTAAGCGCTGCCATCAGTTTAGATCCACGCGGGCCGCTTCAACACTAAAGTTGCCCTCAGCCTTGATGGTGATGTTGCCACGAGCACTCATGAAGACATCTCCCACAGCGCTTAGGCTTAGGCTTTTTGTTTGGGTGTCATACACAATGCGCGTACCATCTTCGTACTCAATCACCTCTGTGTGCGCACTCGCCCCCTCAGGCTCTTTGCACCCTGTATTAAAAATACTGGGCACCACAAATCCCAAGTCTGGATTGCCAAAAGGGGAAAACACCGTCACTTGCTCACCAATGCGTACAGGCACCCAGTGTCTTTTAAAACTGTTTGCGCGCATCACCACAGGCAAAAGCGGCGTTTTACGCCCCCCAATGGTGACCCGCGCGAGAGCTTTGTCTTCTGTAAGTGAAACCTCACTCACAGTTCCGACCTTGACGGTGTTTTCCCAAAGCATCATGTGTTATTACCCACATGCGCCACTAGGTCGGCGTACATGTTCTCTAGCTTTTTAGAGCGGTTAAGGTTGATACCAAAATCCTTCCCATACGCCTCAAGCTCTTCTTTTTCGGCAAAAGATTCAAGTGGGCGCAAGGAGACCGCTTCAATTTCTGGCGCAGGCGTTTCGACAATATCATCGATGATGACAAGGTCAGGGCGATGGCCTAACACTTCTGCACTGGCGGGCGGTTCGTCCTCTGTGGATAGAACTGGCTCACCAATGGGTTCAACGAAGCCTGCCTTAATGTATTTTTTAGCAACTGTCTCAGGGAGCTCAAGCTCTTTGCCGATGGTGGCAAAGATGCCCGCAATCACCGCGATTTTTAAAGACCGTACTTTCATAATTCATCTCCTAAATTTAAAGTTGTTTGAAACGAAATAGCCACACCAACGAGTGCCCCGTTGAAGCCGATGTTTTGCACTCCTGTAAGCATGACATCACAGGATGAGCGGATTGCCCTTGTGGTAAGTTCGTCCACATATGCAAGTGCGCCTCGTTCACCACTGTAGGAATTTTGAGCCACTACAATAGAAAAGCGCATCTCCACAATGCGCGCATTTTTTGGCTTAGCGTCTCCAAGGATGATATACACACCGTTTTGTTGGATGTTTTCCAAAGAGCCAACCTCTATGGCCTCAGTGAAAAGTCCCTTGACTTCTTCGTAAGCACTTAAAAATCCCATAAGCTCTCCCTTTGTCCCGACACGATTGCACCTCTAATCTCCCCCTCTTCGATGCGCATAGAGGCCGCCTTTTTAAGCGCAGCGCTTGCAAGGTCTATGTCTGTTTCACTGGGCTCAACCTTCAAAAAAAGCTTGAGCCGAAACAAGGCTAGATCCACCAGGTGCGTCAGGGGGAGTGGTTTGTTTTCTGTAAGCTCCAATGCTTCTTCACACGCGCGCTCAAGTGCTTCGTCATTCACCTCAAGGGGGTTATGTAGCGCGCTAATTGCGCGCTCCTTTAAGCGTGTGTGTAAGGTGTCCATTAGATGTCTATCCCACTTGCACGGAAAGCCAACTGCCAAAGGCCATAGCCTGCGTTCATGAAGCTTTTTGTACCAAAGAGAGCATGGTCTTTCATGAACTTATCATCGTTTGAGCTTTCAAAGATGCCGTCTTTTGCCACTTGGAGCACGAAGGGCTTAAGGGGTTTGGTCGTGTCAAGCAAGTACCACTCATCTCCCTCAATCTCAGGCAACATCAGTTGGTCGAACATCTTGTAGGTAGGGTTTGTCTCGCCTCCAGCTAGGTACTCTTTGCCTACAGCACGCACTGCTTTTGCTAGAGAGCTTGGGCCATACACAAGCAAGTTGGGCTTTACGCGCATGGTTTTTCCCGAGGCGTTTTTAATGCTCACCATGTACTGCTTGGCAGTGAGCAGATTGTCAGAAGTCAGAGAAAGGTCTGCCGTGTTGGCATAGATTGCAGCACCCATCGCATGGTCACTGGCAAAAAAAGTCTTTCCGTCATAACAAAGATTTGTGGTCCCACCGTTTAACACTTGCGCCACAAGTTCGCCACCAAAAAGCTTTGCTTCCATTGCCATTTGTTGAATAGCGGGAACATACAGCCCCACTTTGTCGTATTCGATGTGGAGATTTGGAACGGTGACGGTTGCTTCATAGAGTTTGTTTTCCAGCGCATAGCCAAAGTCTTGGAAGAGCTTAACATCACGGTCGCCCACCCACTCTTTCATGTTGGGAAAATTGCCAAGCCATGTGTATTTTTCGCTTAGGTCGTTGGAGGTTACCTTGGTGGCGATTGCTTCTGCTTCGCAGGCAGTGTCGTTAAATGTTTTTTGGAAAATGCTCTTAAAGCCGATGCTTGTTTCTTCAAAATGTGCCATTATTTAGCTCCTTTTTGTGTGAGGTAAGTTTGTTCATCAACGCCCAGCATGGCGCAGATACGCTTGTCTTCGTCCGTGAGTTTTGCCCCAAGGTTTTGGTTTTCTTCAAGGTCTTCTTTCTTTCCAAAGACTTTGAGCTTTTCGTTCATTTCGGTAACTTGTGTTTGAAGGGTTTCTACCATGGCAACGATTTTTGCATTGGCTTCTTCGTTTGCTGGTGTTTCTTGTGTTGGCGGTGTTTGCACCTTTGCGAGTTTTTCTACTGATTCTTTGAGTTGTGCCACTTCGTCGCGTAGCGTTTTGAGTTCATCCATTCCATTCTCCTCTTTTTGATTGAGCTCTTTTGTGAGCAAGTTGGGCCTATTGACTAGACCAACGCTGTCGATGCTCTCCACCTCTCTATTGTTGCCCATCACAAAGACGGGAGAGAGGTAGCGGTATGCTTTTTGTCCTACTTTCTCCTCCCCTTTAGGGGTAAGCTCAAGTTCCGCGTAAATTCCATCTTCTCTCTCCTCAAAGGAGTTTTTGTCAAACCAGCCAAAAGCCTCCCCAAAGAAATGATTTTCATCCAGCGGGATGTGGACATCGTTCTTGCGCAAAGAGCTAAGAACCTTCTGCGCATCAATAATGTACTCCCTGCCATCAAAGCCAAGCACTTCACCTTTTGGCGAAACCTTGAGCTTTTCCCCTTGTTTGAAATTCATCTCAAGGGGAGTCTTTAGGCGTGCGTGTTCCAAGTAACCTCCTTCATGTTTTTACGTCCTTTTGCGGTTGTCAGGGGGAATTTTTGCATGAAAGGAAGAGGTAAAAATCCATTGGTGCATATTTGGACAAAACCACTCTTTTATTGTGTGAAAATGCCGCAAAAGGAGTTTTTATGGGCACGAAAGCAACATTGGCAAAGAAGATGTATGTTGAGGGAAAGAATGTCAGTGAGATTGCCACAGCACTTGGCATTGCCCGTGCAACGGTGTACAACTACAAAAAAAAGGATGTGGAGCGCGGAGTAGATTGGGACGATTTGGCGTTTAGTAAAGCCATTGATCCAAGTGGCGTGCGTCTTAATGAAAAAGAGTTTTTAACCACTCTGATCCATAACTTTGAAAAAGCCCTCAAGGGACTTGACGCCATCGAAGACCCCGAAAAGAAGTTGCGTCTTTTAAACGAGTATGCAAGAAGCTATTACAAGCTCAAAGCACCCCTAAAAAACGATTGTAAAAGTGCCATTATTGACGCTCTGACAAAAGCTGTATTTTCACTCTCACAGCTCGCGCTTGAAGAGGACAATAAACCCGTGCTTGAGTTTCTCTCAGCCCATGAGACGCAGATTATCGAAATGGTATTGCGCAAATGAGTGTCCCAACCTCTGTAGGGCATGGAAAAATGAGCGTAGAAGACCTACGCACCCACCTACGCCTTTTGCCGCGCCTTGGAGACAAAGGAAGAGAGGAGCGTGTAAGAAGAGCTAAAGAGGATTTTCGTTTTTGTGTGGAAACATATTTTGCGCACCATGTGAGCAAGGAAGAGACCTCGCTCTTTCGCAAGGACTACTACAAAAACATCAAGAGCCGCATTGCAGACTCGCGTAAAATGAGCGTCGAAGCGTACCGAGGGGCAGCAAAGACCACGCTAGTATCGAGGCTTACAACCCTTTGGCTCACCGCAGTTGCCCAGGAGAAACGCCATGTTGTTATTATCAGCTCGACTATTCGGCTTTCAAAAGAGACGCTGGAATTTCTCAAGGCAGAACTCGAAGAAAACGAACAGCTCATTAGTGATTTTGAAATCACCAAGGGCGAGAAATGGTCTGAGGAAGAGATTATCTTTAGTGCGCTTGGCTCTAAAATACGCATCCTTGTTTATGGAGCAGGTACGAAAATCAGGGGTGGAAACTGGCTTGGGTTTCGCCCCGACCTTATCATCTGTGATGACGTTGAGAATGACGAAAATGTAGAAAGCAAAAACCAACGGGACAAGCTTTACAATTGGTTTTTAAAAGCCATCATGAAGTTGCCCGCCCGTCAAAGCCAAAGCTACACCATTATCGTTGTGGGAACAAAGCTTCACCATGATGGCCTGCTCTCAAGGCTTCAGAGCCGTGCTGATTTTGAAAATCTACGCTTTCCTTTGGTCTTGGAGTTTCCGCCTGGTATTGATGGGCTTGATAAGTATAAGCTCAAAAAAGAAGATGCCTCGTGCATGGTGCTAGATGACCCAACCCTTGATGCTTATGAGCTGCTCAAAGAGTTTCTGGAAGACAAGGACTCTTTTATGTCCGAGTACCAAAACGAGCCTCTAAGTAGAGACGGTACCTCCTTCGCAGGCTATGTGACCTACACTCAGAAGCCGAAGATGGAGAGCTACACCATTGGAGTAGATCCAAGCCTTGGAAAGTCGCAAGGGGATTATTTTGCCACGACGGTACTAGGATACGCCGCCAATAAGTGGTATGCCTCCACAAAAATGGTGAAGCTCAAGCCCGCTGTGATGATAGATCGAATCATCGCCTTGTATATTTCACTTCTTGGCGAAGGGGTGCCCATCAAGATAGGCATTGAAACGGTGCAGTTTCAGGAGTTTTTCAAAGACCAATTAGATGAGCGTGCCAAGTCTATTGGTCTGAAGCTACCCATTGTGCCCCTGAAGAATACCGCCAACAAAGAACTGCGCATTGACGCAGTGGCACCGCCCGTGGCAGATGGAACTATTTTAATAGACGCAACCTCTCACTTGCTCATCGATGAGCTTGACACCTACCCAAAGGCTCCACATGATGATGGATTAGATTCTTTAGAGATGGCGTGGAGGATTGCAAAGAAGCCCGCCTTTGATTACAAACAAGCCCTCAAGCATTTGCAAAAAAGGGAAGCGAAGGAAAAGGCTCTTAAAGCGATGTTAGGCACTTAGGAATGGTAAGGGTTAGGTGCGGAGTATTTAAACGCATTAAAGTGGCTTTTGAAGCGAATTAAACACAACTATGAAAGAGGAAAAATGACAAAGACAGAATTACTAAACATGCTCAGACCCAAAGGAGAGTACACCAGGAGTGAACTCACCCTCTACAGCGAACTGAGCGCTGGCAAAATCAAGGCGGCATTGGTGGCGCGAGACATCTCTTTATCTATGCCCCTGTTTAACCTCATTGAGGACAAAGACACGAGCGTTGGCAGTGAGGTGGAAAAGCGGATTAGTGGTGTTACAAATAAATTCTTCACGCACAAAGCAGGGGAGCATTTTAATGAAAGCTGTGAGCAGATCATTCTTGCTGCCATGGAAGCTAAACTTTTTGGGGCAAGTGTGGTGGAGTTGTATCTGGACGAGCAAGGGCGTTTTGCCTATGAGCTTGTTCCTAGGGAATATTTGTACTTTGAGGGAAACAAGGTCATGCTCAAGTGCAAAAATATTCTATTTGAGCCAAAGCAGCCAAAGTTTTTTGTGTTACGCCAAAAACCAGTCCTTTCAAAAGTGCTGTGGATTGTGTACGCAAAACATTTTGTCCTTTCGCACTATCTAAAGTTTACGGAGTTTTTGGGCGTACCTCCGTTAATCGGGAATGCAAGCAGTTCAGACGAAGATGTCATTGGGCACATTGCCGATGCGTTTAAATCACTCAAAAGCGGCTCTTACGCTGTTCTTGGACCAAACGACATTGTGAAGGTGCTGGAGGGGCGTGGTAGCCAGTCGGATTTTATGGAGTTCGTCAAATACGCTGATGCAGAAATAGCAAAAGTCCTCAACGGCTCAGTGCTGAGCTCTAATGCAGGCACCAGTGGCTCTTACGCCATGTCAAAGACGCACCAGGAATCCCGCACGGAAATCATCCGCGCTGATGCAAAGATGGCAACGCGTATTTGCGAGCGTCTTTTTGGTTACATCAATGTGCCTCTTGGCCTATCCATCCAAATCGAACTAGACCGTGACCTCATGCAGCGCGCACGCGTGCTCCAAATCCTTCACGGCATGGGTTACGACATGAGCCCTGAAGCAATGGCTCATGAGTTTGACTTCCCTGCACCTGTAAAAAACCCTAATGCGCGCAATGCACGAGGGCAGTCTGCCAAAGACCCAAAGGCGGCTTTGCCGACTGCGGAGCATCAAAATGAGCGCAATGGATTAAGAAACCAAAGCCTGAATGCCAAGGACGTACAGGAGGCAATCTTGGAAGACAAGAGGTTTCTCCATGCGCTTCAAAAAAATGAAATCCAAATGCTCCAAACACTTCAAGATATTGCCAGTGAATGCACTAGCTATGAAGAGGTGTTTGAAAAACTTATTGAGGCGTATCCTGACTTTCCTATGGAAGAGCTTGAGTCTTCCATGACCAAGGCCATCGCCAACAATCTTTTAATCGGGAGAATTGCCAATGTTTGAACAAAGTTTCCAAAAAGTCATCGCCCTTGAGGGCGGGTTTGTGTTGCACAAAAACCAAACAGAGACCGCACAAACCTATGCGGGTATCTACCAAAAAGCGCACCCACACTGGGAGGGATGGAGCTACATCACCAAAGGGCAAACCCCGCCGACTGAACTGGTGCGGGAGTTTTACAGGAGGGAATTCTGGGAGAAAATCAACCTTGATGAGGGTGTGAAAAAGTTTTTGCTTTTTGAGTACGGCGTCAACGCAGGCCTAAGAAAAGCAATCATGACTGCACAAGGCATAGTGGGGGTAAGCACTGATGGCATCCTTGGACCAAAAACCAAAGCGGCCCTAGAGTCCATTCCTGATGCGCAGTTTGTGGCGGTGTTTTCGCTAGCTAGAATCAACCACTACCTAAGCCTTGCCAACCGCGACCCAAAGCGTTATGGCGTTTATCTTCGAGGATGGCTAAACCGAACTTTTGAAGCCATCAAGGAGCTGTGATGGAACACCGTGTTGTGAGGATAGAGACAAAACTTGAAATGATTGAAGAGACATTAAAAGATACTTCAACTGCCCTTAAAGAGTTGATACGTCTCCAAACATTTAACCATGAAATGGACAAGCGCATCAAAAAACTAGAAGAGATGCAGTTGCGTGTGACGCTAGGAGTCATCGGCGCGTTAGCAAGCGGGCTGCTCTCACTTGTGCTTACAAAATTTACATAAGGAGACAGGATGAACATATTGGGAATTGGCAGCATCATCACCGCCGTGGGAAAGGTGGCAGACAATCTGTTTACCTCAGACAAGGAACGGCTAGACATAGAGGTACAAAAAGCAGAGATTGCATTGCAAGAAAAGGCTATTGATGCTTCCATCGTTGCGCGTGTGCATGACACGAACATCGCTGAGGCACAACACCGCAGTGTGTTTGTGGCAGGCTGGCGTCCCTTCATCGGCTGGGTTGGGGGGATGGCTCTGGTGTATAGCTTTCTTGTTTACCCCATATTCTTGTGGGTGAATGCTATTTTTTGGAATGTGACACCTCCGCCTAGCCTTGATGATGAGTTTCTATTTAACATTATTTTGGCGATGCTAGGGGTTGCAGGGATGCG
>Ga0075011_10000761_pt1 | contig 17137 bp, 14 predicted proteins | sample TARM_MetaG_T_14_FD_72354 | JGI IMG/M metagenome (GOLD analysis project Ga0075011, IMG submission 72354) | Freshwater microbial communities from Pennsylvania, USA, analyzing microbe dynamics in response to fracking - TARM_MetaG_T_14 | ecosystem: Environmental > Aquatic > Freshwater > River... | reverse complement strand
GCCCCCGAAGCGGTCATCCAGCCGATCCGGGCCTGACCGATCAGCGCCTGAACGCGCGCCGGCCACAAAAAAGGCAGGCGCCCTTGCCAGGTCGCCTGCCTTTTTGGGGATGATCCGGGCCCGCAAGCCGGGCCCGGAAAACCGGATCAGGCCGGGTAGGCCCAGACCGAGCCGCGACCGAAGTTCTCGGCAGCGAAAGCCCAGTTCAGGTGCTTTTCGATCACGCCCTTCAGGTAGTCGGGGCGCAGGTTCTTGTAATCGACGTAGTAGGCGTGTTCCCACAGGTCGATCACGAGCAGCGGGGTGCCGCCCAGATCCGAGAAGGTGGCCGCGTCGTGGGTCTGTTCGACCACGAGCTTGCCGTCCTTGGCCACCAGCCACACCCAGCCCGAAGCAAAGTGCGCGGCGCCCTGCGCGGCCAGTTCGGCCTTGAGCGCGTCGAGCGTGCCGAACGAGGCTTCGATGGCGGCGGCCAGTTCACCGGTGGGCTCGGTCGTTTGCGCGGTCAGGCTGTGCCAGTAGAAACCGTGGTTCCAGGTCTGGGCCGAGTTGTTGAACAGGCCCTTGTCGCCCTTGGCCTGCGCAGCCGCGACGATTTCTTCCAGGCTCTTGCCAGCCAGGTCGGTGCCTTCGATGGCCGCGTTGGTCTTGTCGACATAGGCCTTGTGGTGCTTGCCGTGGTGGGTCTGCAAGGTCACCGCCGAGATGGTGGGGTCCAGCGCGCTATCGGCATAGGGCAGCGGAAGAAGGGAAATCGCCATGGTCGCTCCATTTCGAATGTGGCTGTTGGCAATGCCAACTGCAATGCCAACCAACGTCCCAAAGGGCCATCGGTTGCCGTGGGCCTATCCCCTTTTGCCCCGATTGCCAGTGAATTTTTCTGATCGTGAAAAAAGGGATAACTGATCAATCCTCGCGCGCAGCCACCACGGCGGTCACGGCTACGTCCATCGTCACGTTGCCCAGCGTACGCATCAGATCGGGCAGCATTTCCACCGCCACGAGCAGCGCGAGCGGCTCGACCGGAACCCCCATCGTCAGCGCAATCGGCCCGATCGAACTGACGAAGCTGATCGTGCCGGGCAGGCTCACCGCGCCAAAGCTCATCACCGAGGCCACTGCAAACCCGGCCAGCATGTGCCCGCCATCGACCGGTATGCCCAGCCAGTGCGCGACATAGATCGCCACGGCAAAATTCATCGCCGGCCCCGTCGCCCGGAACAGCGCGACGGCCAGCGGCAACACGAATTCGCTGCTCGCGTCGCGCAGGCCCAGCGTGCGGCAGGCTGTCAGCATCGCGGGCAGCGAAGCGAGCGAGGATTGCGTCGAAAGCGCCAGAGCCTGTGCGGGCAGAATCGCGCGGGCAAAAGCCCCCGGCCTGAGCCGCCCGCCCAGCACCGCCAGCGGATAGGCTGCCAGCAGGACCACGCTCCCCGTCAGCGCCACGATCATCACATAGTGCGCCAGCGCCCCGATCGCCGCCGTCCCGCTGCGCGCGGCGAGCGCCAGGCTCAGCGCAAAGACCCCCACCGGCCCGCACCACAAAATCCAGCCGATCACCACCAGCATCGCCCCAGCCACGGCTTCGAAAAACAGCGTCAGGCTGCGCCGTTGCGCCGCGCCCAGCCGCGTGGCCGCCACCGCAAAGACCGCCGTGAACAGGATCACCGGCAAAATCGCATCGTCCACCGCCGAGGCCAGCACATTGACCGGCACCATCGAGGCCACGAAATCGGCCAATCCGGGCATCGGGCCATGACCAGCCGCCCCCGCCCCGACATGCATCAACAGGGCCGCCCCGGCTCCTTGCGGAATCGGAAACAGCGCGAGCAAGGCGGGCGTAACCAGCCCGGCCATCGCCGAGCCGCCCACCAGCACCGCCATGAACCACCCCAGCGCCCGCCGCGCCATGGCCCCGGCCCGCGCTGCGGCCATCATCTGCACGATCCCCGAAAACAGCAGGCCGACCACCAGGGGCAGGATCGTCGCCCGCAGCGCACGCAGCCACAGGTCGCCCACCGGCTGGGCCACGGCCAGCACCACGGGCAACGCCGAAGGCCGAACCAGCGCAAGCCCCAGGCCCAGACCAAGCCCGGCCACCAGCGCGACAAAGATCCACAGCGCGGGAACCCTGGTCATCGCGGGAAGCCCGGAATCGGCCTGACTCGAATCGGCCTGACTCGAAACAGCCCCGCCGGAATGGGAAGAAGACGGCCCTTGCGAAGAATCTGGAAGGGATGACGGATCGGTAATCGGATGGTTCATGCCATGGTGAGAATAATGGTGTAGGGAGCAAGCGCAATGCACGCCGCACGGGCGCTGCGAAAAGGGACAAGATCTTCGCGATGGGACGCAAATTCTTCGGCACCGACGGTATCCGGGGCCGGACCAATGCCGGGGTGATGACCGCGGCAACCGCCATGAAGGTAGGCCAGGCCGCAGGCACCTATTTCCAGCGTGGCGAACACCGCCATCGCGTGGTGATCGGCAAGGACACGCGCCTGTCGGGCTACATGCTCGAAAACGCGATGACCGCGGGCTTTACCAGCGTGGGGATGGATGTCGTCCTGCTCGGGCCGATGCCCACCCCGGCCGTCGCCCTGCTCACGCGCGAGATGCGCGCCGACGTGGGCGTGATGATCTCGGCCAGCCACAACCCGTTCGAGGACAACGGCATCAAGCTGTTCGGCCCCGACGGCTTCAAGCTTTCCGATGAAGACGAACTGGCCATCGAGGCCATGCTCGAAGAAGAGCTTCCCCTCGCCCCGGCCACCGACGTTGGCCGCGCCCGCCGCATCGAGGACGCGCGCGGACGCTATATCCACGCGGTCAAGGCCTCGCTCCCGCACAACCTGCGCCTCGACGGCCTGCGCATCGTGGTCGATTGCGCCCATGGCGCGGCCTATCAGGTCGCCCCTTCGGCGCTGTGGGAACTGGGCGCCGAAGTGATCGCCATCGGGGTCGAACCCAATGGCCGCAACATCAACATGGGCGTTGGCTCGACCCATCTGGAAGCCATCAAGGCCAAAGTGCGCGAAGTGCGCGCCGATGTCGGCATTGCCCTCGATGGCGACGCCGACCGCCTGATCGTCGTCGACGAAAAGGGCCAGACGGTCGATGGCGACCAGATCATGGCGCTGATCGGGAGCCAGATGGCCAGGCGCGGCGCGCTCACGGGCGGCGGCGTGGTGGCCACGGTCATGTCGAACCTGGGCCTCGAACGCTTCCTGCGCAGCAAGGGCCTCGACCTCGTGCGGACAGCCGTGGGCGACCGCCACGTCCTCGAAAAGATGCGCGAGGGCGGCTACAACGTGGGCGGCGAGCAATCGGGCCACATGATCCTGACCGACCACGCCACGACCGGCGATGGCACCATCGCCGCGCTGCAAGTGCTGGCCGCGCTGGTGTCGAGCGGCAAGCCTGCCAGCCAGACGCTCCACCTGTTCGATCCGGTGCCCCAGTTGCTCAAGAACGTGCGCTTTGCCGGGGGCAAGCCGCTCGAAGCCGAAAGCGTCCAGGCCGCCATCGCCCAGGCCGAGGAACGCCTGGCCGGACACGGCCGCCTCGTCATCCGCCCTTCGGGCACCGAACCGGTGATCCGCGTCATGGCCGAAGGCGACGACGCGCAGGAAGTCGAACAGGTGGTCGACGCCATCTGCGACGCCGTCCGCAAAGCCGCTGCCTGATAGGATACTGACAATGCTGGAAATGCGCCCCGATTGCGAACACTGCGGCACCGAGCTTCCCGCCGAAGCCCCCGGCGCCTTCATCTGTTCGATGGAATGCACCTTCTGCGCCGAATGCGCCGAAGACCTCGATGATCGCTGCCCCAATTGCCAGGGCGAGCTGATGGACCGTCCCACGCGCGCCAAGGCCCTCCACGCCCAGCATCCCCCCTCGACAGAGCGCCGCTTCCGTCCCTAAAATCAGGCGTCGAGAGGGAAAATACATGCACGAACACGAATGGCGCCGACAGATCGTCAGCGAGATGCACTTGCGTCGCTGGCCCCAGATTCACGCACCGATGCTGGTGGTCCAGCTCGTGCGTCTGGTCGACAATACCGATCGCGACGCCGAATGGGCCGCATGGCGCGCCATGCCCGAAGGCGGCATGGTCCGCCGTGCCTATCGCCGCCATGTCTCGGGCAACCTTGCGGGCGGGATCGATTTCACGTGGGAACGCCACAGCGAGGCGAGCACCCACACCCTGTTCGCGCCCGCGGACGCTGGCGAAGCCCTCGAAGCGGCCGTCGCCTGGATGGAAAGCCTGCCCGGCGCCACCTTGCGCGCCACCCGCATCGCCATCGTCCCCGACGATGAAGCCGCCGCCCAGATGCTTCCGGCCATGGCCTTCGACCACGAGGAACTCGTCTCGTGCCACGTGGCCGGCCCCATGCGCATCTGGTCCGATTTCCGCATCGGCGACCAGGGCTATGGCCAGTTGCTGATCGCGGCCAACGGCCTCGACGGCGGCCCGCTCAGCCGCGCGGTCCAGCGCATGCAGGAGCTGGGCAACTACCGCAACCTCGCGCTGATCGGCCTTCCGGTCGCCCGCGCGGCCTGGCCCCGCCTCGACGAAGCCGAATCGGGCCTGCGGGAGCTGGGCGAAAGCCTCAACCGCGCCGATGTGCGCGACGACGACCTGATGACGCAACTTTCCGCGCTCAGCCTCGAAATCGCCGCCGTCGCCAGTTCGACCGACTATCGCATGGGGGCAACTGCCGCCTATGCCCTGCTGGTCGACGAACGCCTCCACGAACTGGCCCCCACCCCGATCCCCGGCTTCATCTCGCTGTCGGAATTCACCCAGCGGCGCTTCCTGCCCGCCGTGCGCACCTGCGCGGCCTTTTCGGCCCGCGAACGGCAGGTCGCCGCCCGCGCCAGCCAGTTCACCTCGCTGCTGCGCACCCGGATCGAGACCCGCATCGAAAACCAGAACGGGGCCCTGCTCGCCTCGCTCGAACGCAGCGCCACCCACCAGTTGCGCCTGCAACACCTCGTCGAAGGGCTCTCGGTCGTCGGCATCAGCTACTACGCGACGGCCCTGATCGGCCACGTCCTCGAAGGCGGGGAAAGCCTCGTCCACTTCGACGCCCGGCTGGCCATCGGCGTGCTCACCCCGATCGTGATCGCGGCGACATGGCTGGGCCTTGGCCGCGCACGCAAGCGGCTGCTCGAAGGCGGGCATTGAGTGTGATAGTATTTTTATCAGGGATATTAACCGGCAGACGGATGTATCCGTCAAAACCGGGCTGACTGTCCAACCCGATGCGCTCGCAAGAATGAGGACCCGCTGGCTTCTATAGAAAGGTCTCACCCTTCATCGCCACTATCGCCCTGTTGCTGCTCTCATTACGAACACCCATTGCCTCGGCATTTTCGCTTCTTTTTCCTGCCGCCAAGCCCGGCAGGTGAGGCCCGGTCCGTCAGGATTTGTAGAGTGCATCGATCCGCGCGCCATAGCGTTCGCGGATCTTGTGGCGGCGGATCTTGAGGGAAGGCGTCAGTTCCTCGTTGGCGATGGCGAAGGGTTCGTCGGCCAGCGCGAACTGGCGCACCCGTTCGATCACCGAGAGATTCTGGTTCACCCGGTCCACCGCCACGCGCACGGCGGCGCGGAAGGCCGGGAGCTGGTGCAGCGCGGCCAGATCGTGGGGCGCGTCGTTCTCGACCGACCATTCCATCGCCCATTCCGCATCGGGCACGATCAGCCCGACGATATAGGGCCGCCGGTCGCCCGAGACCATCGCCTGCGCGATCTCGGGCTGGAGCGTGAGCATGCCCTCGACCTTCTGGGGCGAGACATTGTCGCCCTTGTCGTTGACGATCATGTCCTTCTTGCGGTCGGTGATCTTGATCCGCCCGTGGTCGTCGATATGGCCGATGTCGCCGGTGTGGAGCCAGCCGTCGCGAATCGCGCGGGCCGTCTCGGCATCGTTGTGCCAGTAGCCGTGCATGACCAACTCGCCACGCACGAGGATCTCGCCATCATCGGCAATGACCACCTCGGCCCCGGCGAGCGGCGGGCCCACGGTGTCCATGCGGATGCCCGCGGCGGGGCGGTTGCAGGCGATCACCGGCCCGGCCTCGGTCTGGCCATAGCCTTGCAGCATGGTGAGCCCCATCGCCTCGAAGAACAGGCCCACATCCGGGTTGAGCGGCGCCCCGCCCGAGACCAGCGCCTTGATCCGCCCGCCAAAGCGCGCCCGCACCTTGGGCCGCAAGGTGCGCTCGATCAGCGCATCGAGCGGGCGGTCGAGCAGCCGGGTATGGCCGCTGTCCTGACGGCGGGCGGCAATCGCCAGCGCGCGATCCATCAGCCAGACCGGAAAACGCCCCTGCTTCTCGATCTGCTTGATGATCCGCATGCGCAAGACCTCGAACAGGCGCGGCACGACGACCATGATCGTGGGCCGCACTTCCTCGATATTGGAGGCCAGCTTCTCCAGGCTCTCGGCATAGGCGATGCGCGCGCCCACGCCGATCGGCAGCCACTGCCCGCCAGTGTGCTCGTAGGCATGGCTGAGCGGCAGGAACGAGAGGAATTGCTCGTCACCGAGGGCGAAATCCTCGGCCAGGATGGTCGCCGCGTCCGCGACGTTGGACAGGATCGCGCCATGGTGCTGGCGCACCCCGCGCGGCGATCCGCCGGTGCCGCTGGTATAGATGATGCAGGCCAGATCCTCGCGCCCGATCCCGGCCATGCGCTGATCGACATGGGCGCGTGCCGTTTTGGCGTCGAGACTGGCCGGGAAACCGGTCGGATCGCCCTGCGTCAGGCTGGCCCAGTCGTGAAAGGCCAGCGTTCCGGCCTGCTGCTGGCGCAAGGGGTCGATGCCGATGATGTGCTCGGCGCAAGGCGCATGGAGCGCAGCAGCCAGCACCGGCTGGGCCAGTTTCGGATTGGACACGATGATCGCCCGCGCCCCCGAATTTTCGAGGATATGCAGGTGATCGCGCTCGGTATTGGTGGTGTAGGTGGGCACGGTGACCAGCCCGGCGGCCATGATCGCGATATCCGCGATGCACCATTCGGGCCGGTTTTCCGAGACCAGCGCCACGCGATCCCCCGGATTGAGCCCCAGCGCGCGCAGGCTCTGCGCCAGCAGGCAGACCTGATCAGCCACTTGCGCCCACGAGAGCGACTGCCAGCGCCCATCGCGACGCGCCGAAAGGAACGGCGCCTCGCCCAGCTCATCGGCGCGGGCCAGAAACAGGCTGACAAGATTGGGCATGGCCGCAAGCGCGGCAACACGGGGGTGAGGCAGGGACACGCATTCTCTCCTGCCCGGCGCGAGGATGCGGGCACGGGACTTGTAAACGGTTTGGTAAGCCTGCCGTTCCCTTACGGCAAGCTCGGGTTTTGGGCCGTGCCGGTCCGAAACAGCGCCCCTGCCATGCGCCCGGCGGGCGCATGGCGACGCCCTTACTGGGCGATGGCCGCGCCTTCGCTGCGCGGGTCTGCCGCGCCCCGCCAATGCACGCCCGCACCCGTGCCGACCCGCTCGATGGCATTGGTCTTGAGCGGCATTGCACAGGCCTGCGCCGTGGCGTGTCCCATCGCCACGAGCGTGGGGATGATCGCCTCCAGTTCGGTGCCCTGCTCGACACAGACCCGCTCGCCCGGCGCGAACAGCACCGGCAGGGCAAGGGCCTGCTGCGCGGTCAGGTGCCAGTCGATCACCCCGATGATCGCCCGCAGGACTTGCGCGGGGATCGTCGCCCCGCCTGCCGCGCCAACCACCAGCCGGATCTGGCCATCCGGGCCATAGACGACCGTGGGCGACATCGAGCTGCGCGGACGCTTGCCCCCCTCGACCCGGTTGGCCGTGACCACCCCGTCACGCTCGGGATCGAGGTTGAAGTCGGTCAGTTCGTTGTTGAGGAAATAGCCACCGGCCATCAGCCCCGAACCAAACGCGCTTTCCACCGTCGAGGTATAGCTCGCCGCATTGCCCCAGCGGTCGACGGCCACGAAATGCGTGGTGCCGAATTCGGGCTGGGCCTTGGCCGGGGCCAGACGCGCGGTGATCCCGGCGGGAATCCCCGCGCTCACATGCGCCATCGCGCGCGTGTCGGAAATCAGCGCCGACCGCTGCGCCAGATAGGCCGGATCGATCAGCCCGGCCACGGGCACCTTCACGAAATCGGGATCGGCCAGATACTGGTCGCGGTCGGCATAGGCGAGGCGCTCGCTCTCGGCCAGAAGGTGCCAGGCGACCGGTTTGTCCTTGCCCAGCGCGCCCATGTCGAAGCGTTCGAGCTGGCCCAGCGTGGCCAGAACCGTCGTCGCCCCCGAAGACGGCGGCCCCATCGAGCAGATCCGGTAGGTGCGATAGGTTCCGCAGACCGCCGGGCGCGGCACCGCGCGGAACGCGGCCAGATCGGCGGTGGTCATCGGCGCGGGGTTGACCGGCGCGCCGCTCACTTTGGCGGCAATCGCGCGGGCATTGGCGCCGGTATAGAACCAGTCGGCACCATGGCGGGCAAGCGCCTCCAGCGTGGTGGCCAGCGCCCGATTGCGGACGATCGTGCCGACCGGCAAAGGCTGGCCATCGGCGCCGAAGAACAGCGCCCGCCCTGCCGGATCGAGCCCGGCAATGGCCGCGCTGTCGGTCAGCGCACGATGAAGGCGCGGGGTGATCGCGAACCCGTCGCGCGCCAGATGGATGGCCGGGCCGAACAACGCGCGCCACGCCAGCTTGCCATGCTCGTGATGGGCGAGCGCGGCCAGACGCAGCGAACCGGGCACGCCCACGCTGTGCCCGCCGGGCCGGGCCTGGGAAAAGGCCATCGGCTGGCCGTCCTTGAAGAACCACTGCGGCCCGGCAGCGGCGGGGGCCTTCTCGCGCCCGTCGATGCTGTCCACCTTGCCCGCCGCATCGGCCATGAGCAGGAAACCACCACCCCCGATCCCCGAGCTTTGCGGCTCGACCACGGTGAGGGCGAGCATCGTCGCCAGCGCGGCATCAGTCGCCGATCCCCCCTTGCGCAAGATCTGCGCGCCCGCATCGGCCGCGCGCGGATCGGCAGCCGAAACAAGGCCCTGCTGCCCCACCACGGCACTGTCGGTGCGGCCGGGAACCAGCGGCATCGCCGAGGGCGGAACCATGGCCGGGCTGCGGGCCAGAACCGGTGCCCCTGCCACAAGCGGGGACAGCAGCAGGCCCAGTGGGGAGAGGAGAGCCAGAGCGGCGCGGGCGGGCCGGACGGAAGCAGGCCGGAAGGGGGAACGCATGGTCATGAAACCATGGCTATTCGCTCCCGACGGCCTCTGCAATGCTTGTCATGCCCGCCGCGCGCACGCGCTCGACCAGCCCCTTGATGATCCGCCGGGCCAGGCCGGGCCCTTCATAGACCATCGCGCTGTAGATCTGGACGAGGCTGGCCCCGGCCAGGATGCGCTGCCAGGCATCTTCGGCGCTGGCGATGCCGCCCACCCCGATCAGCGGAATGGCGCCGCCGGTCGCCTTGCGGAACGAACGCAGCGTTTCGAGCGCAAGCGGAGCCAGAGGCTTGCCCGAAAGGCCGCCCGCCTCGCCCGCCAGCGGCGAGCGCAGGCTTTCGGGCCGGGTGATCGTGGTGTTCGAGACGATCAGCGCATCGAGCCGCCGGTCGAGCGCGATCTTGCAGATCGCATCGATGTCCGAAGGCTGGAGATCGGGCGCCAGCTTGAGGAAGATCGGGGTCTTGTGGGTGCCGCGCGCGGCGAGCACCGCATCGAGCAGCGCGCCGAGCGCGCCCTCGTCCTGCAAGGCGCGCAGGCCCGGCGTGTTGGGCGAGGAGATGTTGACAGTCAGATACGTGGCCAGCGGGGCCATGATCCGCGTCATCTCGGCATAGTCGGCCACGCGGTCGACCGAATCCTTGTTGGCCCCGATATTGGCCCCCACGATGCCCGGACGCCCCAGACGCTGGGTCAACCGGCGGCTGACCACTTCGGCGCCATCGTTGTTGAACCCCATGCGATTGATCACAGCCTCGTCCTCGACAAGGCGGAACAGGCGCGGGCGCGGATTGCCGGCCTGAGGCTTGGGCGTAACCGTTCCGATTTCGACGAAACCGAAATCCAGCCCGAACAAGGCATCGGGCACTTGCCCGTTCTTGTCGTAGCCGGGTGCCAAACCAACCGGGTTGGGAAAAGCGATTCCCGCCACCCGCTGGACCAGCGAAGGCCTGGGCGCGGCCCGGCGCCCCTGGGGGGCACACTCCAGCGCACGCACGCTCAAGGTATGGGCAGTTTCAGCCGGCAAGCTAAAAAGTAAAGGACGAGCAAGGCGATAGAGCATTACCGAGCCATAAATTGCAAAGCGGGGACAGGCGAAGGCAAGGATCCCCTATTGCTGTCCGGACGCGCTACGCCAAGCGGCAAAATTGTTTTCCGCGCGTTTTACCCGCCTCAGCCTATGCGATAATTTCTCCGCTGTGGCACTGTTGCCACCGATTTTGTCGAATCCATACAATCGGCGCCGCGCCTGATCGCCTAGGCCCGCCTTGCGACCCGAAGGGCTCGGTGCAGGAATGTATCGGGTTCTCGACTTTACGGCGGCCAGCCCCCTATGGGCGGCCGCCGTTTTTTCATCCGGTCCCGAGATATTTTGGGCGCCCGTCCCCGCAGGCCATTCCCGCCAGAGGACTCACGCGGGTGGAGCGATCACAGGGAACAGGCCCTTTCAGGCCCGTCCTTCACTCAGGCAAGCGTGTGCGCGCCAATATCGGCCAGCGTGCGCGCGCCGGTCAGCGCCATGGTCACCCGCATGTCGCGCGCGATCAGGTCGAGTAATTGCCCCACCCCCTCGCCGCCGCGCGCCGCCAGCGCATAGATGAACGCCCGCCCCAGCATCACCGCATCAGCACCGCTGGCGAGCATGCGCACCACGTCGAGCCCGGTGCGCACCCCGGAATCGGCGAGGATGCGAATATCCCCCTTCACCGCATCGGCGATGCGCGGCAGCGCGCTGACCGACGAGAGCGTGCCGTCGAGCTGGCGTCCCCCATGGTTCGAAACGACGATCCCGTCCGCCCCGAAGCGCACCGCATCGCGCGCATCCTCGGGTTCGAGGATGCCCTTGACCACCATCGGCCCGTCCCAGAACGCGCGGATCCATTCGAGATCCTTCCACCCGATCCCCGGATCGAAATTCGCGCCCAGCCAGCCGATATAATCGCCCAGCGCCATGGCCTTGCCCATATAACGCGAAACATTGCCCAGATCGTGGGGGCGTCCGCGCAGGCCCACGTTCCAGGCCCAGTGCGGATGGGTCATCGCCTGGACCATCCGCCGCAGCGGGGCATTGGGGCCCGACATGCCCGAATGGGCATCGCGATAGCGCGAACCGGGCAGCGGCATGTCGACGGTAAAGACCAGCGTCCTGACCCCCGCGGCCTTGGCCCGTTCGAGCGCATTGCGCATGAAGCCCCGGTCCTTGAGCACATAGAGCTGGAACCAGATCGGACGCGGGCACTGCGACTGGACTTCCTCGATCGGGCAGACCGAGACCGTCGAGAGCGTGAACGGGACACCATGGGCCGCCGCCGCGCGGGCCGCCTGCACCTCGCCACGCCGCGCATACATGCCCGTCAGGCCGACCGGCGCAAGCGCCACGGGCAAGGCCATGTCCTCGCCGAACAGGCTCGTCGCCGTGCTCAGCCCCGCCACATCGCGCAGGACATTCTGGCGAATGGTCAGATCCTGAAGATCCGCCACATTGCGGCGCAAGGTCGTCTCGGCGCCCGAGCCTCCGTCGATGTAGTGGAACAGGAATGGCGGCAGCCGGCGCTGTGCGGCGGCGCGAAAGTCGGTGGGGGCGGAAATGATCATGGGGGGCCTGCCTTTTTCTGTCCGTGATGACCTAGCACGGACAAAAACGCGCCCAACCCCCATTTCCTTCCTGAACGCATTTTGACGCGATCTCGCGCGCCGCTTCAGCCTGTTGCCCCCTGCAAACCCGTTCCGGCCCGGCTGCCATCGCCTCCCTTCGGCAGGAGCGGGGCGCCGGAGACGACCGCGAGGGCCGGGCCGGAACGGACACGGATCACGCGTTGCCACCTGAGAGCAACACGGCCGCGTATCGGGTCGCCTCGAACAGGCCATCGTGGCGGTCGGCGCGCACGAAGCCATCGAGCAAATCGGCAAAACCGGCGCGATCGGCGCCCAGCGCATGGCGCAGCATCGCCGCAAGGGTCGCCTCGTCCGGGGTCATGACCAGCTGGCACGGGCGATTGACAAGGAAGCGTTCGGGCCATGTCCGCACGACCTTGCGCACCAGCCCATGGACCGCGCGGGCGGTCTCCATGCTGCGATAGCGCTGGGCCAGATCGGGCAGCGGATCGCGCCCGGCCCGCTCAAACAGCGCACACAGGCGCATGGCCATGACCGCATGAAGCGCCGCGAGCGAGAGCGCGCGAATGTCCTGGGGTCGCCCCATGCGGGCGACGATGGCGTCAAATCGGGCCGGTCCACCCGAGAGCGTGCCGGGTCTGGTGTGGGGTGCGGGCATGACGACCTTTCCTTGCGAGCGATTCGCAAGTGATCCTATGGCGCCCTGCCGGATGCGTCAATGATAATCATTATCACTAATTCAGGACGGGAATGACTCCGCCGCGCAGCGATGCATGGAACAGGACATCAGAGATACAGGCGCAGCAAAGCAGGCCGGTCAGGCCCGCCCCATTTGCGGGCGCATACCTTCCGGCCTTTCAATCCCTGCGGGAAACCCGGCCCGGATCAGGCCTGCGGCTGCCCCAGCAGGCGCCGCGTGGCGATTTCGGGAGAAGCATAGGCCTCCTGAAGCTCCGCGCTCCAGTAGCGCAGGGCATCGAGCGGAATGGCCACGCCGCTCACCGCGCAAACGACATGATCCCCAGCCGAAAGCTGGCGGAACGAACCGGGCAGATATTGCAAGCGGGCCAGACGGCCGGTGGGAGACATCAACATCCCCCCTGTCTAGGCGCATCCGGCCCGTTTTGCAATCGGAGGGCCCGCCCGAAACGGCCCGCTTCAGAGCAGCTTGGGCTGGCTGTCCACGTCGCGGCGCCCGCGCGGGCGTGCGGGAGAAGAAGCCGACGAAGCAGGCGCCTCTCCGGTGCGGACCTCCAGCGTGCCATCGGCGAATTTCAGCGTCAGTACCGGCTGCCCCGCCGCGCTGGCGCGATCCTTGACGACGTGCCCCGCCCCATCGGTCACCAGCACATAGCCGCGCTGGAGCGGGGCTTCCGGGTCGAGCGAGCGGCGCAGGCGGTCGAGCGCCTCGACCTGCGCGCGGCCATGCCCGATCCGCTGCAACAGCACTTCGGGGCGCAGCCGCCGCGCGTCGAGCCGCTCGCGCTCGCGCGCCAGACGCTGGGTCAGCAGCGCGGGGCGCAGCGCGCCGCCATGGCGGGCGAGCAGGCCGGCGGCCAGTTCCGTCCGGTGGACCAGCGCGCGGTTCAGCCGTTCGGACAGATCGTCGAGCCGCTGCGCCTGCGGATTGAGCAGGGCCTGCGGGGCAGGCAGGCGCTGGGCCCGTGCGTCGAGCCGCTCGCGCGCCTGCGCCATCAGCCGGGCCATGGCGCGCCCGCGCCGGGCCTGAAGATCGTGGACTTGCGCGGCCAGTTCGGCGCGCACCGGCACGGCCAGTTCGGCAGCGGCAGTGGGCGTGGGCGCGCGCAAATCGGCGGCGAAATCAGCCAGCGTGGTGTCCGTCTCGTGGCCCACCGCGCTGATCACGGGGATCGTCGAGGCGGCAATCGCGCGCACGACTTCTTCCTCGTTGAAGCTCCACAAGTCCTCGATCGAGCCGCCCCCGCGCGCCACGATCACCACATCGGGGCGCGGTACGGCTCCATCGGGGGGGAGATCGGAAAACCCGCGCAGCGCGGCGGCGACTTGCCCTGCGGCCCCCTGCCCCTGCACCAGCACCGGCCAGACGACGACATGGCTGGGGAAACGGTCGGACAGGCGATGGAGGATGTCACGGATCACCGCCCCGGTAGGCGAAGTGATCACCCCGATCACGCGCGGCAGGAACGGCAGGCGCCGCTTGCGCGCCGGGGCAAACAGCCCTTCGGCCTCCAGCCGGGCCTTGGTCTTTTCGAGCAGGGCGAGCAATGCCCCCTCGCCCGCGATCTCCATCCGGTCGATCACGATCTGGTAGTTCGAGCGGCCCGGATAGGTCGTCAGCTTGCCGGTCGCGACAACCTCGATCCCGTCCTCGACGCGAAAGTTCAGCCGCCCGGCATTGCCGCGCCACATCACGCCGTCGAGCCGGGCGCTCTCGTCCTTGAGGCTCAGGTACACATGCCCCGAGGCCGCGCGCTTGACGCCCGAAAGCTCGCCGCGCACCCGCACGAAGCCAAAGCGATCCTCGACCGTGCGCTTGAGCAGGGCAGAAATCTCGGAAATCGACAAGGCCGGGGCGTTGTCGCCAGCCCGTTCGCCCGCTAGGAGCCCGTTCCTGAGAACATCATCATCGTCAAAAGGCGCGGAAGGGAAGGCCATGCATATCCTGTTGTTGGGCTCGGGCGGGCGCGAACATGCCCTGGCCTGGAAATTGGCCCAATCGCCGCTGTGCAGCAAGCTCTATGCGGCACCCGGCAATCCGGGGATCGCGCAGGAAGCCGAACTGGTCACCCTCGACGCGACCGACCATGGCGCCGTGATCGCCTTTTGCGACGCGCATCGCATCGGCCTCGTGGTGATCGGGCCCGAGGCGCCGCTCGTCGATGGCCTCGCCGATTCGCTGCGCGGGCAGGGCATTTCCGTGTTCGGCCCCAGCAAGGCCGCCGCCCAGCTCGAAGGCTCGAAGGGCTTCACCAAGGACTTGTGCGCCAGAGCCGCCATCCCGACCGCCGGCTATGTCCGCGCGACGAGCGCTGCCGCCGCCCACGAGGCACTCGCCCGCTTTGGCGCGCCGGTGGTGATCAAGGCCGATGGTCTGGCCGCAGGCAAGGGCGTGGTCGTGGCGATGACCATGGACGAGGCCACCGCTGCGGTCGACGACATGTTCGACGGCCAGTTCGGCGAAGCCGGGGCCGAAGTGGTGATCGAGGAATTCCTCGAAGGCGAGGAAGCCAGCTTCTTCGCGCTGACCGATGGCGCCACCATCGTCCCCCTCGCCTCGGCCCAGGACCACAAGCGCGTGGGCGATGGCGACACCGGTCCCAACACCGGCGGCATGGGCGCCTACAGCCCGGCGCGCGTGCTGACCCCGGCCCTCGAAGCTGAAACGATGGCCAAGATCATCGCCCCCACGGTCAAGGCCATGGCGGATGCCGGAACGCCCTATTCGGGCGTGCTCTATGCCGGGCTGATGCTGACCCGCAACGGCCCACAGCTGATCGAATACAACGCGCGCTTTGGCGACCCGGAATGCCAGGTGCTGATGCTGCGCCTCGAAAGCGATCTGGTCGAACTGCTGCTGGCCTGCGCGGAAAACCGCCTGGCCGCGATCCAGCCCCCGCGCTTCAGCCCCGATCCCGCGCTCACCGTGGTCATGGCCGCGCAAGGCTATCCCGGCACGCCCAAGAAGGGCGGCGCGATCCGGGGAATCGAGGCCGCCGAACAGAACGGCGCCAAGGTGTTCCACGCGGGAACCAGCCGCGACGCCCAAGGCGGCCTGATCTCGACCGGGGGCCGCGTGCTCAACGTGACCGCGCGCGGCAAGAGCGTGCGCGCGGCGCGCGATGCGGCCTATGCCGCGGTCGATGCGCTCGATTTTGCCGATGGCTTCTGCCGCCGCGACATCGGCTGGCGCGAGATCGCCCGGGAGGGCTGATTTTTTCAGCGCGCCCATGAAAAAAGGCTGCCGGTTCCAGCGCGGAACCGGCAGCCTTTTTCGTATCCGGTCAGGTGAAACCGCTTACTTCAGACCGGTGAGGGCCTTGAGATCGGCCTCGGGCCGCGCGCCATAGTGCGAGATGATCTCGGCGGCGCAGACCGCGCCCAGACGCAGGCATTCGGTCAGGCTTTCCCCGCGCACATGGCCGGTCAGGAAGCCCGCCGCGAAGAGGTCGCCTGCGCCGGTCGTGTCGACCACGTGATCGATGGGTTCAGCCGGGACATGGGCCTCTTCGCCCGCATGGCGCGCATGGGCGCCCTTTTCGCTGCGGGTGACGACGACAGTGGGCACCAGCGCGCAGAGCTGGGCCATGCCCTCGTGGAAATCGTCCTTGCCGGTCAGCGCGGCGAGTTCATGCTCGTTGGCAAACAGGATGTCGATCTGGCCATCGGCGATCAGCGCGCGGAAATCGTCGCCATGGCGCGCGATCACGAACGCGTCGGACAGCGTGAAGGCCACTTGCGTCCCCGCCGCGCGCGCAGCGGCAATCGCCTTGCGCATGGCGGCGCGGGGTTCTTCCGGGTCCCACAGATAGCCTTCGAGATAGAGCACGCGGGCCGACTGGATCAGCGCATCGTCGAGCGCGTCGGCGGGCAGGAACTGCGAGGCGCCCAGAAAGGTGTTCATCGTGCGCTGGCCATCGGGCGTCACGAAAATCAGGCACTGGGCCGTGGCAGGCTCGCCCGCGCGCGCCGGAATGTCGAAGGCGATGCCGCCAGCGCGGATGTCGTGGGCAAAGACGCGGCCAAACTGGTCATCGGCGACCTGCCCGATGAACGCACACGACGCGCCCAGCGCAGCCATGCCCGCCAGCGTGTTGGCCGCCGAACCGCCCGAAATCTCGCGCGCGGGGCCCATCGCGGCATAGAGCGCGCCCGCGCGCGCCGCATCGACGAGGGTCATCCCGCCCTTGGCCAGGCCCAGGGCCTCGATCTGGTCGTCGGTGGCAGGCGCCATGACATCGACAATCGCATTGCCGATGGCAATGACGTCAAAACGGCGGTCAGCGGAATGGGCGGCCATGGTCTCTTTCGCGCAGAAGGGGTGGGGAAAGGCTGGCGCCTACCCCCAGCGTCGGATTGCCGCAAGGGCAGTTGCATCACGCAGGCGTCCAAGCCATGGCATGCACCATGATCGGCTCCCTGTTCGGCTCCTCACGCCCGGCCCCCTTTTCCGCCCCGCTTCCGGCCCTTCACCCTGCGCTTTTGCCGGCACTGGGCCTGGCCCTGCTGCTGGCCGGGTGCAGCGGCACGATTCCCGCGCCGCGCGAGCCCGCGCACCAGCCTCCGCCCCGGCATGTCCCGCGCCCCCGTCCGGCG
>Ga0075011_10000760_pt1 | contig 17138 bp, 16 predicted proteins | sample TARM_MetaG_T_14_FD_72354 | JGI IMG/M metagenome (GOLD analysis project Ga0075011, IMG submission 72354) | Freshwater microbial communities from Pennsylvania, USA, analyzing microbe dynamics in response to fracking - TARM_MetaG_T_14 | ecosystem: Environmental > Aquatic > Freshwater > River... | reverse complement strand
TTTGGGGTTCTTTTCTTTTATTATTTTCGTCACCCAGTGGGTGACAGTTGATATTGTATCAAATCATTGAATTTCAATGGTTTGAAGAGAAACAATCTAAATTGCTGAATAATCCAGGCTTATATGTTCGTATAAGCTTTTTTTCTTACTAGAAGGAGTAGGGCATGGTTTTTTCCAGTATCACATTTTTATTCTATTTCTTACCTTTCACCATAGGGGGGTATTATCTTCTCCCAAAATCCATGAGAAATGGGTGGCTCCTCGTTATGAGCCTAGTGTTCTACAGCTTTGGTGAACCCATTTATGTGCTCATCATGATTGCATCCATTCTCATCGATTACACCAATGGGCTTTTTATAGAAAAATACCGAAGCCATAAGATCTATCCCAAGATTTTTTTACTCCTTTCAGTGGCGCTGAATTTAGGACTCTTAGGTTTTTTCAAGTATGGAGATTTTTTCATTCATAATGTCAATGGACTATTCTCTTTAAATATTCCCTTATTGAAGGTGTCCTTGCCCTTAGGGATCTCCTTTTTCACCTTCCAAACCATGTCCTACAGCATCGATGTATATCGTGGAAATACCAAGGCGCAAAAGAACATCATCACCTTTGGCACCTATGTATCCATGTTTCCTCAGCTCATCGCAGGGCCCATCGTCATCTATAAGGATGTGGAGAGGCAACTGATGCACCGGCAGGAAACCAGGCACAATTTTTGGGCAGGGGTGGAGCGATTTGTCATAGGTTTAGGAAAAAAAGTGCTCCTTGCAAACAGCATAGGACAGCTTTTTGAAGAGGTGAAAGCCATGGCTCCAGAGACTTTAACGGTGGCCATGGCGTGGCTAGGGATCACCGCGTTCATGCTCCAAATTTATTTTGATTTTAGTGGCTACTCAGATATGGCCATTGGCCTTGGGAAGATGTTTGGGTTTGAGTTTTTAGAGAACTTTAACTATCCCTATATGGCCAAGAGTATTTCGGAGTTTTGGCGTAGATGGCATATGAGCCTTTCTAAGTGGTTTCGAGATTATCTCTATATTCCACTGGGGGGCAATAAAAAAGGCAGAGGAAAAACCCTTCGGAACATCGCTGTGGTTTGGGTACTTACAGGATTTTGGCATGGTGCAGCATGGAACTACCTTCTTTGGGGGATCTACTTCGCGGTGATGCTCATCTTAGAAAAAGAAGTCTTGATGAAGTATCTAGAACCAAGGGGATCCTTTGTGAGAAGACTCTACACCTTGCCTATTTTAGCCTTTAGCTTTGTGATTTTTGCTCTGGAAGACTTGAAGCATATGGGTTCCTATCTTCAATTGATGCTTTTCCAAGGGCCGTTGGTGGATGAAGCAGTGCTATTTTATCTTCATCGATATGGGCTACTATTACTGCTACTATTTTTTACGGCTACACCATATCCCTACCAAATGTATGTGAAAATCAAAGCCCAAGGGCCCTTGGGGAAAATGCTATCTGTGGCAACCTTGAGTGTGATGTTTCTCTTGTCTTTGGCTTACATTGTGGATGGGGCCTACAACCCTTTCCTGTACTTTAGATTTTAGGAGGAATGCATCATGTTAAGATCAAAGGGCGTTATGGAAAAAGGACTTCTCCTTCTTCTATGTGTACCCTTATTCACGAATATTTTTTTGGAGAACAAAGTATTTTCTGCCTTAGAAAACCGTGTCCTTACTCAAAAAATCCCGCTATCTTCCGAACTCTTATCCTCAGGAGTTCTTTCAGAACGCGTGGAAGCTTTTGTCCAAGACCAATTTCCTTTTCGGGAGTTCTTCATCAACATTAAGTCTGATGGAGAAACCCTTCTTCAAAAAGGTGAAAATAATGGGGTTTATCTTGGTCGGGATGGGTACTTGTTTATCAAAGGGACGGTGTATGATGAGAAAATCCTTCAAGAGAATCTTGAAGCCATAAAAGTCTTTGAAGAGTCTCTACGAGACAAGCTGTCTATCCTCCTTGTACCCCCTTCTTCCCTGGTGCTCCAAGACAAGTTGCCAACATATTATGTGCCAGTTCTTCAAAAAGACCAGTATGACCATGTGTTGAGTGCTTTAAAGGATACTGGGATGATAAACCTAGAAGAGGTTTTGACAGGAGAGGATCAGCAGCCAACGTATTTTAAAACCGATCACCATTGGACCCAGTGGGGGGCATATCTTGGATACGAAGCACTGATGCACAGCATGGGGAAGGAACCTGTGGACATCAAAGATTATGTTGTGGATAAAGCAGAGGATTTCAAAGGCTCCTTTTACGCCAAATATAGAGGACATCTTTTGGCGGGAGAACCTTTTGTCTATTATGAGAAACACTTAGCACAGCTTAAAGTGGAGCTGGTGTCAGAGAACATCCTTCAGGGTAGTGTCTTTTTCAAAGAGCATTTCAAAGAGCGAGACAAATATGCTGCCTACTTAAATGGGAACTTCCCATTGATCACCCTGAAGAACCCAGAGGCTCTTTACAAAGAGAAAGTTTTGGTGCTGAAAGATAGTCAGGCCAATGCCATGGCGCCTTTTCTAGCAGATACCTTTCAAGAGGTCCACTATATGGATCTTCGGTATTACAACCTTTCTTTGAAGGCGTATATGGAAGAAGAAGGCTTTGATCAAGTGATTCTTCTCTACGGTCTAGATAGTGTGGGGGAAGAGTCCAGCTTAGGGAAGCTCAAATATTAACTTATGGCCAGTAGGCCTGACATAGGAGTTTAACGGGATTGTCTAACGTAGTTTGATAATCCCGTTTTTTTCGCTCTTAAGAGTCCACTGGATGAAAGAACACAGTTTGTGATGAAATTTCCATAGTCCGTGCCGAGGGTTGACAAAAAATATCAAATTGGATACAATTATCTCGAATTCGAAATAAATTTTGTGAGGGATGTTATGGAAGAAAACAATAGAAATAAAGAAGCTCAAGCCATGAAGCTGTTCGTGGTGCTCACAAGAGCCCTCAATGCGGTGAAAAAGCATGTGGAAAAAGACATTCGATCCCATGGACTCAATCCCACGGAATTTGCTGTGTTAGAGCTGATCTATAGCAAAGGACCACAGCCCATTCAAAAGATTGGGGAGAAAGTGCTCATTGCCAGCAGCAGCATCACCTATGTGGTGGATCAACTGGAGAAGAAAGACTACTTAAAAAGAGAACCCTCTCCCAAGGACCGTCGAAGAATTTTTGCCTCCATGACCGATGCGGGACAACAGCTCATGGATGAAATTTTTCCAAGACATCGTGTGTCCATGAGACGAATCATGGAAGGGCTCACAGACCATGAAATGGAAGAGGTATTGGGACTGCTAAAAAAACTAGGATTCTATGCAGAAGAGTTATGATATTTTTTTCAGCAATTATCTCGAAATGAAGATATACGAACTTGAATAGAAAGGAGAACACGATGAAAACAACAGGTATACACCACATCACCGCCATTGTGGGAGATCCCAGGGAGAATGTCCAGTTCTATGAACGGGTATTGGGGTTACATTTGGTGAAACAGACGGTGAATTTTGATGATCCCCTGACCTATCATCTTTATTTTGGAAATGAAGAGGGTGCTCCAGGGACCCTCATGACATTTTTCCCTTGGCCTAAAGGAAGGCCTGGAAAAATTGGTGGCGGACAAGTGGGAGAAACGGTATTTTCTGTGGGAAAAGGCGTTTTGCCCTTTTGGTTAGCGCGTTTGCAGAAAGAAGGTATTCCTGTGGAGGAACATCGCCGTGGGGAGGAGCACATTTTGCTCTTCAAAGACCCCCACGGATTGGTACTACAGCTTCGTGAAGGTAGGTCGAAGGAGGGAGCAAAGGACTTCATGGGTATCCCTGCTGCCTATCGGATTCAAGGATTTAGGGGTGCTGTGCTCTACTCCATGAACCCTCAAAAGACCGAAAGGGCACTTACAGATTTTTTAGGATTTGAAGAAGTGAGAAGAACAAAAGACTATGCACGGTTTGAAAGCGCTGGTCCTTTGGGTAATGAAGTGGATGTCTATCAAGTGCCCATGGAACGTGGAAGCCTGGGCACAGGAGTGGTACACCATATCGCTTTTCGTGCTAAGGATGAACAAGAACAAGAAGCCTTCAAAGAAAAAGGTCAAAATCTTTCCTATGGCGTCACAGAGGTGAAAGATCGAAAGTACTTCAAAGCCATCTATTTGCGAGAAGGGGGCGGCAATCTATTTGAAATTGCCACAGACCCACCAGGATTCTCGGTGGATGAAGAAAAAGAAGTGCTGGGGAGAAAGCTCATGCTACCAGAAATCTATGAAGATCGTAGAGGAGAAATTGAAAGTGTGCTACTTCCCCTGAGGAGGCACCATGAAGATTGATGTAACGGAGTTTCAACCACAAGAGCGCTATAAGATCCTCACAGGACTCATCGCCCCACGTCCCATCGCCTTTGTCACCAGCCTCTCTGAAGAAGGCAGGGTCAATGGAGCGCCCTTTAGTTATTTTAGCATTGTGTCCATAGATCCTCCCTTGATCTCGTTGTCCATCCAAAGAAATCAAGGACAAATGAAAGATACAGCGCGGAATATTCTGAGGAAAAAAGCCTTTGTGGTCCAAGGGGTAGATGGACCACTCCTGGAAAAAGCCAATGCTGCTTCGGCCCCCTATGGGCCTGAAGAAAGCGAAATTGACGCCCTGAACTTGAAGACTGTCCAAAGTAAAAAGATTTCGGTGCCTGGAATCCTTGGTGCCCCCTATAACATGGAGTGTGTCTTGGAGCGTCATATAGAAATTCAATCCATGGAACACACCACCGCAGATCTGATCTTGGGGCGGGTGGTCTATATGGATGTGGAAGAAGGCATTCTATCGGAAGACCTAAAAGTGCGCCAAGAAAATTATGATCCCATTGCAAGGCTTGGTGGCCCAAACTATGCCACCTTAAAGGAGTCCTTTGCCTTGGCAAGACCAAAGTCAGTGTAGTAAGCAAAAAAACAATAGCGTAAGAACATAGTACGATTATAAATGGAGGAAACCATCATGAATCAATTAAAAGGAATACATCACGTAACAGCCATTGCCAGCAGCGCAGAAAAAATCTATGACTTCTTCACCCATGTGTTGGGTCTACGGTTGGTGAAAAAAACCGTGAACCAAGATGACATTCAAACCTATCACCTCTTCTTTGCAGATGATGTGGGAGGCGCAGGGACCGATATGACGTTTTTTGACTTCCCAGGCATTCCTCAAGGAACCCATGGCACCGATGAGATTGCCAGGAGCTCCTTTAGGGTACCCAGCGATGAAGCTTTGTCATACTGGGTGAAGCGATTTGACCGATTGGCTGTGGACCATGATGGCATCACAGAGCTTTTTGGCAAGAAGGTGCTCTATTTTAGAGATTTTGATGATCAGCAGTACATGCTCATTTCTGATGAAAAGAATCAAGGGGTACCTTCTGGTATTCCATGGCAAAAAGGGCCTATTCCTCTGGAATTTGCTTTAACGGGCTTAGGGCCAGTGTTCATCAGCGTAAGAGATGTAGCCTACTTCAAGCAAGTGCTAGAACAAGTGTATCTCATGGAAGAGAAGGAGGAAGAACAGGGGCTTCATCTTTTTGAAATGGGCCAAGGTGGAAATGGCGGCAGCATCATTGTATCTGAAGAAAAAGACATGGATGCAGCAAGGCAAGGATATGGCACTGTGCATCATGTGGCCTTTAGGGTGGCAGATAAGAAGGAACTGGAGGAGTGGATCAAGCGCTATGAGACCTTTGGGTTAAGAAACTCTGGTTTTGTAGAAAGATTCTACTTTGGCTCCCTTTATGCCAAGGTAAATGCTGGCGTCTTGTTTGAACTGGCCACGGATGGGCCAGGATTCATGGAAGATGAGCCCTACGAAACCCTTGGAGAAAAGCTTTCTTTGCCTCCTTATTTTGAAAGTCAAAGAAGTGAAATTGAAAAGCTTGTGAGACCCATAGACACCGTGAGAAGCACCAAAACTTTTGACAAAGAATATGAGAAATAGATCGACTTCTATGGAGTACTTCACTAGACCCTAGGGACTTTTGGGAGGGATTTTCAAAGAAGAAACCAAAGCGCTACTCAAGGCCTTAGGACAGGTAGCCAAAGGACCCATTGAAAAAATCTTTCTTAGGAAGAAGAGGGAAACGTAGTAGATAAAAACCACGTCTAGAGATGGACGTGGTTTTTTCCCGTTGAATGGTCTGGTGTGGTAAAATGAAAGAAACAAGCAAGATTTGCTCACTTATGATTGTTTGAGGTGAATAGAAGAGAGATTTTCTTCATGAAAACGTATTGACATTCCATAAACATGCATCTATACTGTCATTAATGAGCATAATCAATCATAAACAAAAATAAACGGGCAAAGGATGAAGGTTATGTTTGCAGAAGAAAGACAAAGTAAGATTGTACAGATGGTGGAGAAAGGAAAAAGCATCAAGGTCATTGATTTGGCAGTGCAATTTGGTGTATCCGAGTCCACCATAAGAAGAGATCTACAAGAGATGGAAGAAGCAAAGCTTTTGAAAAGAACCCATGGCGGCGCCGTGGGCATACAAAGGAAGAGTTTTGAACCCACTTTCAACGAAAAGAAAGAAGAATTTCTAAGAGAAAAAGAAGCCATAGGTGCCTTGGCAGCAAGTCTTCTTGAAGATGGGGACAGTGTGATTTTAGATACGGGGACCACCACCTTAGAAATTGCCAAGAGAATCAAGGACTTAAGACTCACCGTCATCACCAACGCTCTGGATATCGCAGAAGAACTAAGCGATGTGGGGAATATTCAGTTGATTTTGACCGGAGGCATTTTACGAGGCAATACAAGAGCTATGGTAGGTTCTTTGGCGGAAGGCACCTTAAAGCATTTCAAGGCAGATGTGGCGTTCATTGGGGCCAACGGCATTTCCATAGAAGAAGGGCTCACCACGCCAAACCATGTGGAAGCCATGACCAAAAGAGCCATGATGGCATCGGCCACAAGGGTGTATGGGGTAGTAGATACTTCAAAATTTGAGCAAGTGAGCTTTGCGGTCATTGCCTCGTTGAAAGAGCTTACGGCAGTGATTACCAGTGGAGAGCTAGATGAAGCTCAGAGGAAAAGCTATGAAGACCATGATGTGGTACTCATGAGATGAGGAGGTGAAACCATATGATTGTAACCGTAACAGTGAACCCAGCCTTAGACAAGACCATGATTTTGAAGAAGGTATCCATGGGCGAGGTGAATCGTGTTGAAGCAGTTCGAAACGATATGGGTGGAAAGGGCATCAATGTCTCTAAAGTACTGAAATCCTTAGGAGAGCCCTCCTTGGCTACGGGATTTCTTGGGGGGATTTTGGAAGAGGTCTTTCGGAAAGAGTTGAAACAATTAGGTATTGAAGACCAGTTTCTCTCCGTATCGGGAGATACCCGGACCAACTTGAAAATTGTGGATGAAGGGCAAAAAAAATACACAGATTTCAATGAGCCTGGTCCAGAGATTACGGAAAAAGAACTTGCGCTGTTTCATGAACGGTTTAAGAGTCTGTTGTTTGAAGGAGATTTATTGGTCTTATCAGGAGGTCTTTGCAAAGGACTGCCCAAGGATCTTTATGCCATCCTCATGAAAGAAGCCAAAAGTAGAGGCGTGAAAGTGCTCCTAGATGCAGAGGGAGAGGCGCTGACCTATGGCATCCAAGAAAAGCCTTTTCTTTTAAAACCCAATGAAAAAGAGTTGGCAGGGTACCTAAAGAAAGAGACGCTGAAAAGAGAAGAGCTTTTGGAGGCCGGTCAAAAGCTCCTTGAAGAAGGAATTCCTTTGGTATTGGTGTCCAGGGGAGAAAAGGGCAGTGTACTATTTAGCCAAGAAGGTATTTTTGAGTCTAAGGGGCTGAAGGTATCTGTGAAAAGCACCGTGGGGGCAGGAGACGCCATGGTGGGTGCTGCAGCCTATGGGCTACGAAAAGGATATGGCGCTAAGAAGCTTTTGGCCTTTGCAGAGGCCAGTGGCGCAGCGGCGGTGGCTAAAGAAGGAACCCAAGCACCCAGTAAAGAAGAGATTGACCACTACTATATAGAAGCTTTGGAGCAAATTGAGGAGGTCCTGTGATGAATACAAAAGAAATGTTTTCGAAAAATCGTGTCACTTTTGATTTACAAGCCACAGATAAATTGGGTGTGCTGGAAGAGCTCATTGAGCTCCTGGTGGCCGATGGAAAAGTGTCAGATCCGATGAAGTTCAAAGAGGCTGTCTTAAAGCGAGAAGAAGAGTTCTCCACAGGCATTGGCATGGGTATTGCCATTCCCCATGGGAAAAGTGATGCTGTCCTTGAACCGGCCATGGTCTTTGGGAAGAGTCACCACGGGGTGGACTATGAGAGTATGGATGACTTGCCTGCGCACTTGTTCTTTCTCATTGCGGTACCTATGGAGTCTAGCGACTTGCACCTGAAAGCCCTCAGCGAGATTTCCAGAAATCTCATGCACAAAGAAGTTCGAGAGAAGCTGATGGAAGCCACTACTTTTGAGGCGTTCATTGATGTATTTGGTTCCTAATTGCATTTATAGATAGGATTATGAAGGAGGAGAAATGATGAAACTAGTAGCTGTAACATCTTGTCCCACAGGTATTGCGCATACCTACATGGCCGCGGAGGCACTACAGATTGCCGCGAAAGAAATGGGTCATGAAATCAAAGTGGAAACCCAAGGCTCCGTAGGAGCCGAAAATGTCCTTACCAAGGAAGACTTAAAAGGTGCACAAGCGGTGATCTTGGCGGTGGATACCAATGTAGACAAAGAGAGATTTCAAGGTATGCCTGTGGTTGAAGCCTCTGTGAAAGATGCCATCAAAGATGCCAAAGGGCTCATTAACAAAGCCTTAGCGGCAAAGCCTCTTTCAGTGAAGAAAGAAGACCTTGAAGAAGATCGGGACTTCACAAAGAAAAAGGGGGGCCTCTATAAGCACTTGATGACAGGGGTATCCTTCATGATTCCCTTTGTGGTGGCAGGTGGACTCCTCATTGCGTTCTCCTTTGCCTTTGGCATCCATGCAGCAGGTGAAGAGGGGACCCTCGCTTGGGCTTTGATGGAAATTGGTGGCGCAGCCTTTGGGCTCATGGTACCCATTTTAGCGGGATACATTGCCTATTCCATTGCAGACCGTCCTGGGATCGTTCCAGGAATGGTTGGTGGAATGATTGCCAATACTGTAGCTGCTGGCTTCCTTGGTGGTTTACTGGCAGGATTCATCGCTGGGTATACAGTACTCATTTTACGTAAAGTGATCAAGCTTCCCAAGAACTTTGAAGGCCTAATGCCAGTGCTGATTTTACCCGTGCTCTCCACGCTATTTGTGGGACTTGTGATGGTCTTCATCTTAGGCGGACCTGTAAGAACCATTAATGAAGGGATGCTCGATTGGTTAAATGGTATGAGTGGGACCAATGCAGTACTCTTAGGAGGCATCCTTGGGGTTATGATGGCAGCGGATATGGGGGGCCCCATCAATAAGGCAGCCTATGCTTTTGGTGCAGCAACCATTGCCCAAGGCCAACCATCCCAAGTCATGGCCGCAGTTATGGCGGCAGGCATGGTGCCTCCACTGGCCATTGCCTTATCCACAGTATTAGTGAAGCATAAGTACACCCAGGAAGAACGTCAAGCAGGAAAAGTGAACTGGGCTCTGGGTGCATCTTTCATCACAGAAGGAGCCATTCCCTTTGCAGCAGCGGATCCCATCAGAGTGATTCCTTCCCTCATGGCAGGTTCAGCTGTGGCAGGTGCCCTTTCCATGATCTTTAAGGCAACCCTAGCTGTTCCTCATGGTGGCATCTTTGTATTACCCATCCCCAATGCGGTGGGCAATCTTCCTCTTTATATCTTGGCCATCGTCCTTGGTTCAGTGGTGGGAGGACTCCTTCTATCCCTACTCAAAAAGAAAACAGCATAAATGAATGGGTAAAAACCTCTCCACCTGGAGAGGTTTTTCTTTGAGTGCCAAAGCTTTTAAGAGATGAGAGTGGCATTGTTTATCTATAAGTTACTTGAACTTATAAAGAGCATAGGTAGGGTTAGGTGTTCCTGAAGGACCTAATTCTTTCAGGAGTATTTATACATGTGTGTATGTCGATATCCTTACGGATGAAATTCGTACTCTAAGTGGAAATAAAAAATCAGGTTTACTATAGGAGCCCTTGAAAAATAACAATTTTAAAGAGGCAAGGATAGCCCTTTAATTATTTCTTAAAACACTACCACATTATGAGATGTACTATTAACATTTAAGGATATCTATAGTATAATGAATTCAGGGAAACTGATTTCAGATTATGAAAGAAACTGATAAAAAGAATAAAAGGAGATGACAAAATGAAAAACAAAGATGAAAAGACCAAGATTCTCTTTACGATGCCTGTGGAACTGAAGGAAGAGCTTGCGAAAGAAGCGGAGAAGGATTTCAGATCACTGAACAACTACATACTATGGGTTCTGTTAAACAGAAACAAATAAGTTTGAAGAAAAGATCCACTGAAAGGCAATGCCTCTAGGTGGATCTTTTTGTGTTTGAAGGCATAGAGGATTAGGAGGGGAGAAGTTCTGTTTTTTTCTTTAAATACAAGCAAATAAGAGGCTTGTGGTTTATAATAAAGAGAAGAGTAATTCTGTGGAGGCTATTGAAGATTATATGAAAATTGAGTGGAACAAAAAATACAATACCATAGCTGTATATGCCTTTATCGTCATAGCATCATCAATTCTATTTTTTCTCATCATGTCGGGATTAGAAAGCTTTTCTCGAGCCCTTAGTGGATACATTTCCATCTTATATCCCTTCATTTATGGATTCATCATTGCCTATGTCATTAATTTTCTTATGAATTTTGCTGATCGGCTGCTGAGTAAAACACCGTTGAAAAAACCAGAGCTCTATCGGATGAAAAAAGGGTTGTCTCTATTTCTGGGCTACCTTATGGCCCTGGCATTTTTGGCTTTATTCGTTGGCTTTATTTTGCCTCAATTGGTGGCAAGCATCACCGGACTTGTGATGGAAACACCTAAATACATCACGAATATCACAGAATTCATTGAAGACTTAAACAATCGGTATACATTAGATCCCAGAGTGGTGGACTTTCTCACACAGCGATGGGAAGAGCTCAGTGTCACCCTCAACAACATCATCCGAGATATTTTACCTGCTACCGTGAATTTTATCCGTAATACGGCCACCTCCATTTGGAATGTGTTTTTAGGCATCATCATCTCCTTGTATCTTCTTAGCGATAAAAAGAAGTTTATTGCCACAGGGAAGAAAGTGCTTTATGGTCTATTCCATAAGAACCATGCGGACAAGGCGTTAGAACTTCTCACAAGAACACAACGGATTTTCAGTCAATTTTTAGTGGGCAAAGTCCTAGATTCCATCATCGTGGGGATGATTTCCTTTGTGGTGTTATCCATCTTTAAAATGCCCTATACGGTACTGATCAGTTTTATCATCACTGTGACCAATATCATTCCTTTCTTTGGACCTTTCATAGGCGCAGTGCCTTCGTTTATCATCATCTTTTTTGTGTCCCCCGTACAAGCCTTATGGTTTTTGCTCTTTATATTCATACTTCAACAAGTAGATGGCAATTACATTGGGCCTAAGATTCTTGGAGAATCCTTGGGCATCTCTTCTTTTTGGATTTTGTTCTCTATTTTGGTGGCTGGAAAGTTCCTAGGTCTCATGGGACTCATCGTGGGTGTGCCCATCTTTGTACTCCTCTACTCCATTGTGAAAGAATATGTGGAAGCAAAGTTGAAGAATAAAAATATGCCTGTGGAGACCACGGCTTATGAGCCTGTAGGCTATGTGGATGTGAAGAAGGAATCCAAGTAATAGAATAAGTTCTAGACCTCTTTGGGGATGTTTTGTGCAAAACCTCTAGAGGTCTTTTCTTTGTGAAGGATACCTGGAAAAAGGAATCCCTAGGAAGCTAGCCTTGACAAGGAATTTATAAATAAGTAGAATCAGAGAATACTTGAGTAGCAATCGTTAAACAAAGAGGAGACAAGATAACATTGGCGAGTTATTTGGTGAAAAGGGCCTTCAACAACAATGCGGTGTTGGTCAGTGAAGGACAAAGTGAATATATTCTCATTGGGAAAGGCATCGGCTTTAATAAGAAAAAAGGGTCCATGATCATGGCTTCAGATGCCATTGAACATGTCTTCATTCAGGTGGATGAAAAAAGTAAACCTCAGTATGAGCAGCTTCTAGATCTGGTGGATGAAAAAATCCTAAAAGTGGCAGAGGAAATCATTGCCATGGCGGAGGCAGACTTAGGAGAAAAGCTTCATAAAGACATTCATTTGGGGCTCATTGATCACATCAACTTTGCCATGAGTCGAATCAAAGAAGGCATTTCCATCGTGAACCCTTTTTTGCTGGAGACCAAGATGCTTTATAAAAAAGAGTTTGCCATAGCTCAAAAAGCGGTGGCGCTATTAAAAGAGCAGATGGCTATGGAGATTCCAGACAGTGAAATTGGCTTCATCACTTTTCATATTCATGGAGGAAGAGGTGGCGCAAAGAAAGAAGAAGCCCTTTCTTATGTGAAGGCCATGAGTAAGGTGATTCCTTACATCGAAGATAAACTGGGCAGGGACTTTGAAGAGGGCTCCTTTGACAGTGTGCGTTTGGTGGCCCACCTGCGTGGACTTATTGATCGGTGTACCCGGGGAGAGACCATTGAGAATCTTCTCCTGGATAGAATGAAAGAAGAGCTTCCCTTCGAGTATAAAATTTCTGAGAATATAGGCTTGATTTTACAAAAAAACATTGGTATAGTAATTCCAGAAAATGAAATCGGGTACATTGCCCTGCACTTATACAAACTTCAACAACATAAATAACTGTTCCGTGTAACTGATTCGATCAGGCATGAGTTGATACAGAGACTAAAAGGTGCTCCTTCAGTGGGAGAGCTTTAGCTTTGTATGAATTCATGCCTTTTTATTTGCCCTAGATCCGATTTCAATTAAAAAAAAGAGGAGGAACTCTCATGAAAACAAAAAAACAATCTGGTGGATTTTTTGCGGTGCTGCAAAAGGTCGGCAAATCTCTTATGCTCCCAGTATCGGTACTCCCTGCGGCAGGCCTTATGGTGGCCTTATCTAGAATCATTGAGCAGCTAGCAGGTCCAGAACTTTTGGCCAGCAATGCGGTGCTGGATGTCTTTGTCAAAGTTCTTTTCAGTGGTGGACTCATAGTTTTTGAAAACTTGCCCTTGATCTTTGCGGTGGGTGTAGCCATTGGTTTCACTGCGGGAGAAGCTGTATCAGGCCTCGCCGCTGTGGTGGGTTATGTGGTCCTTATAAAAGTACTAGACATCATGTCTCTTGCACAGAACCTGGTAGACCCCATCAACATGGGCGTCTTTAGCGGGATCATCATTGGGATCATCGCGGCTAAAATCTATCAGCGTTACTATAAGACCAAGCTTCACCCCGTACTGGGCTTCTTTGAAGGAAAGAGGCTGGTACCCATTTTGATGGTGGTGGTGTCCATTCTTCTTGGGGTGGTACTTGGATTTATCTGGCCGCCCATCCAAAATGGCATCAATGCCCTGGGACAAATGGCCATCGATGCCGAAATTTTTGGCTTTAGACTTGGTGGTGCCATCTATGCCTTTGGCAATCGAGCGCTGATTCCAACGGGTCTTCATCATGTATTTAAGACCCCTTTTACTACCCAGTTTGGGACCTTTGTGGCTGCCGATGGACAAACCTATGTGGGCGAAATTGCAAGATTCTTTGCTGGAGATCCAACGGCAGGTGCCATCACCGCAGCGGAGTATCCTTTGAAGATTTTTGGTCTACCTGCGGCGGCTTTGGCCATTTATCTCCGTGCACTCCCTAAAAACAAGAAAGCCATAGGTGGGGTGATGCTCACTGCGGCGTTAACCTCCATCATCACAGGAATCACAGAACCCATTGAGTTTGCCTTTATGTTCGTGGCGCCCATTCTCTATGTGGTACATATTTCCTTGGCTTTTGTGGGCGGGTTACTGATGAATCTTTTCCAAGTGAGACTCACAGAAACCTTCACCTCGTCCCTCATTGACTATGCGGTGAGCATCACCACGGGCAATGCTGGAAACCCATGGGCACTACTTCCAGTGGGGCTTGTCATCGGGGCGCTATACTTCCTAGCCTTCTACTACCTCATTAAGAAACTGGATCTGAAAACCCCTGGTAGAGATGTGGAAGAAGGAGTCAAGGCGGCAGTTCCAGTGACAGAAAAAGCTGTGGAAGTATTAAAAGCTCTTGGTACAGAGAAGAATATCGTGGCCATTGATGCTTGCATCACAAGACTTCGTTTAGAAGTGAGAGACACGAAGAAAGTTGATAAAAACCGCTTGAAAGCACTGGGCTCTCCTGGTGTGTTAGAAGTGGGCACAAGTGGAATTCAGGTCATCTTTGGTACGGAAGCAGAAGGGCTAAAAGATGAGATAAAAGTACTCATGGAGAATCCAGAAACGGTAAAGCTTGTGGAAAAGACCTCTCTAGAGGATGAGCATAGAGCAGTAGCCACAGGCCAAGAAACGCTTATGGCCGCACCTGTAAAGGGACAGATGTTAGATCTTAAAGAGGTGCCTGATGCACTGTTTTCAGAAAAGATGATTGGGGATGGGTTTGCCATGGACCCCATGGAAGGCATCGTGGTTTCTCCTGTAAAAGGAGAACTGGCACATATTTTTGATACCAATCATGCCTTGGCTTTCATCACAGAATCTGGACTAGAAGTCCTCCTTCACATTGGTATTGATACGGTGAAAATGGAAGGTAGAGGATTCAAGAGGCTGGCTACGCCAGGACAAAAGGTGGACATTGGGACACCGCTCATGGAAGTGGACTGGGCTTTGGTAAAAGAGGAAGCGAAATCTTCCATCACAGAAGTAGTGGTGACCAATATGGATGTGGTCAAAGACATGAACATACTACGAGAAGGAATGGTAGAACCAGGCCTTGAAGTGCTGTCCGTGAGACAGTAAAGATCAAAAAGTATTTTCATACTATGGGCAGCGCTCTTTAGGATTTCTAGAGAAGAGCGCTGCCTTTTTCATGGAAAAAGAAAAGTCATAAAAAAGGATTCAAGGTGCCATGAAGAAAGTTTGAGCATTCTTCATGGTTTTGTTACGGGGAGTTTGTTTTCTACTGATACCATAAGAAACAATTAAAACCATGGAAAAAGGAGGAAGGACCCGTGGAAAATGTAGTCATTGTGGTGGCGAAGAACAGCGTGCCTGAGGTGATAGAAGCCTTGAAAGATCAAGGTTTTCTTGAGAAAGATATCAATATCGTGTTGATGAAAGGTAGTTCTATAGAGCCCTTAGAAGAAGCTGTGGGCAAAGAACAGGTGAAGGAAGTGACGGGGGAAGCAAGTAAGGAGTACGGCCCAGAGGAAGACTTTGCCTTAGGAATGGGTGCTGTTTCAGGTATTCCAGGAACTCCGATGCTTGGTGCTGGACCCATTGCTGAAGGCATTCGCAACTTGCTTAGAGGAAAAGAGCTTCAGGTTGAGGAGGTACTTCTTCAGTATACAAATGACAAAGAAAAGTTTCAGGACATGGAAAATGCCCTGGGACAAGGAAAAGTCTTGCTCATCTTAGAAAAAGGCATAGTGGAAGAAAAGATCCTTGAAAAAATCCTGGATGATCTAGAGGTAGTGAAGCTGCCTTAGCATTGAAGGGAAAAGGAAAAGAAAAAGTGCCCAAGGAAGCGATGAAGCTTTTCTTGGGCACTGAGCTTTAAGAGGTAAACATCTTGGGATACGTTTTTTGAAACCATTGAAGGATGGTCACAAGAAGAACTTTGAGGACTCCTGCTAAGGGGACAGCGATGAGCAGACCCACCAGGCCCCAAAGAGCACCCCCTATGAGGAGGACAAAGATGATGAGGGCTGGATGGAGGCCAACACTATGACCAACGATTTTCGGGGAGATGACGTTACTTTCGATTTGTTGGATGATGATGAAAGCAGCGATGACCCAAAGGGCTTTCCACGGATCTGTGGTCAAGGCGATGAATACGGCGGGAATAGCGCCTAGGAAGGGGCCAATATAGGGGATGAGATTTCCTACACCTGCAAGGAGTCCTAGAATCAGCCAGTATTCCACGCCTAAAACAAGCAGGGCTATGGAGCTTAGGATGCCAAGGATAAAGGCGACCAAGAGTTGTCCTCTAATGAAGCCCCCAAGGACGTCATCTATTTTATCCGCTAGAGGGAATACCCATGGCTGGGCTTTGGGCAGCACTGCTTTCTTGGAAAGGTCTGCGATTTTGTCGCCATCTTTCATGAAGTAGAAGGTGATCACTGGAATGGTCACCACATGGACAAGGTTGGAGGCAAAGGAGCCAAGTCGTGTGAAAAGAGATCCAGAGGATCTAAAGAGCCAGTCGGTGATGGCTTCCACCTCAATGTTAAAATAGGCAAGGGCATCTTCAAAGGTGGTGGGCAGGTTGAAATCAAAGGCAAGAGTTTCTTGGTACCAGGTGGTGAACCGAGCATACCAATTTTGGCTGAGCTCTGGCAAGGTATCCATTAAGCGAGTGATTTCATTGACCATCATGGGAAAAAATACAAAGGAAAAACCCGTCAATGCCAGAATCAGCCCGACAAAAATGATGGCGGTGCTTTGCACTCTTGAGAGCCTTAGCTTCATGAGCATGGTGACCAAAGGGTTAAAGGCATAGGCAAAAACCCCTGCAACGATAAAGGGGGTAAGGATGGGAAAAAGAATGGCTTGGTTCTTCAGGATCCACCATAATACAAAGATGCCTAAAAGAAGAAAAATAGTAAGCTTCATCTGTGGGATGCCAAATTGGAGTTTTTTTCCATCGGGCACCTTTGTGTTGCCAATTTGCAACAGGTAATAGATGATGAGTGCTAAAAGGATCAAGAGACCAACGCCAATGAGGGTTTCCAGTGCGGTGCCGATACCAATAGAAGATAGCGCAAGAGCCGGGAGAGAGTCATTCATGTCATCACACTCCATTTCAATGGTCTGTTCAAAGTTTTCTTTACTTTACCATAGGTTCTTTAAAAATAGATGAATTATATAGGAGATTTCCATACGATTGCCCAGAATGTATCAGCGTCCTTGGTGAAGATGAAAAAGATGCC
>Ga0075011_10000759_pt1 | contig 17139 bp, 18 predicted proteins | sample TARM_MetaG_T_14_FD_72354 | JGI IMG/M metagenome (GOLD analysis project Ga0075011, IMG submission 72354) | Freshwater microbial communities from Pennsylvania, USA, analyzing microbe dynamics in response to fracking - TARM_MetaG_T_14 | ecosystem: Environmental > Aquatic > Freshwater > River... | reverse complement strand
TCCGGACTGGACGGTTGTCTGAGAACTCTCATCCAAGTCCCTCAGAGCACGCCCGCACCCGCTCCCACGCCGACAAAACCGCAGGTCATAGCCCTACCCGACGACTTTGCCGGGGCCCTGATGCAGGAGGGCCAGATCGACTGGACGACCCGCTGCCAGAAGCCCGCCCCGACGACGAGCAGTCCCTCCGTGGAGTCGGTGGAGACCTCGTCGATCGTCTCGATGAAGGCCCGGGTCAGGAAGGCGAAGGTCGTGATGACCAGCGCGGCGAAGCCGGTGCCCGTGCCGATGCCCAGCGCGACGAAGAGGATGAAGGCCCACACCAGGTCGGGGATGTTGCGCATGAAGGTCGCGATGCCGCGGATCACGGCCGCGAGCCACGGGACCGGGGAGACCTTCGCGGAGCCGAGCAGGGCCGCGAGGAAGGCGAGCACCCCCGCGACGGACGCCGAGGTGATGGCGAGCGCGACGGTGGTGAAGACGGCGCGGGCGACGGCGCCGGGCCGGTTGATCGTCGGCGGCAGGAACTCGGTGGTGATGAACTCCAGCATCGGTACCGAGCGCAGCAGGGTCTCGAACGGGTTGAAGCCGATCAGGGCGGTGGCACCGACGAAGGCGGCTGCCAGGACGAGGCCCGCGTACCCGTAGAAGCGGCGCTCCTTACGCTCCATGACGGGGATGCCGCCGAGCCGGCGAGCGGCGCCGGGTGCCCGCAGGATGGCGGCCGCCGTGGTGGGAGTCTCGGCGGTCACGCGGCGAGCTCCTCGGAGATCATGAGCTCGGCGATCGAGGTGTTGTAGATCTTCTCGATCATCGCGGTGGTCAGCGCGGCGGGCGGTCCGTCGAAGACGACCTCGCCCTGGTGCAGGCCGATGATGCGGGTCGCGTACCGGAGCGCGACGTCGATCTGGTGGAGGTTCACGACGGCGGTGATGCCGTGCTTCATCGCCATCGTGAAGATCGTGTCCATGATGATCTTCGACATCGACGGGTCGAGCGACGCGATGGGCTCGTCGCAGAGCAGCACCGACGGGTCCTGCATGATGGCGCGGGCGATTCCGACGCGCTGCTTCTGGCCGCCGGAGAGCTCCGCGGCCCGGTTGTACAGGTGGTCACCGAGCTCGATCTCGTCGAGCAGCTCGATGGCCTTGAGCTTGTCGGCCTCCGAGTAGCGGCCCGCCAGGCCCGCGAGGCCGGACATGTGGCCGAGGCGCCCGTGCAGCACGTTCTGCAGCGTCGAGAGCCGGTAGACCAGGTTGTAGTGCTGGAAGACCATCGCGACCCTGCGGCGCAGCAGGCGCAGCGCGCGGCCACGGGTCCTGGTGATGTCGGCACCCTCGATCTCGATCGTGCCCGAGGTGACGTCGACCAGCTTGTTCAGCGAACGCATCAGGGTGGACTTGCCCGAGCCGGACGGCCCGATCACGACGACGAACTCGCCCCGGTGGATGTCGAACGACACCCCGCGCAGCGCCTGCGTGCCGTTCGGGTAGGTCTTGACGACGTCCCGGACGGACATCACGACGTCGCGCTCGGTGGCGGTGCCGGCGTCGAGGAGCTCCTCGGTCTCGCCGTCGGTGCGGCTGATGAGCATGGTGTTCACGACGCCGGACCGTGGACGCCGTTCCCGACGGGAAGGCGGACGGAAGGTGAACGAGGAGTGGATTGGCCTGTTTGCGTCTCGAATCGACCGACGCCCCGTCGCCGGATCGAGCATCGCGCGCGGCCTCAGGCGGTTCGCGGGGGAGTGTGGATCGCGCGCACCGCGTCGAGGGTGTCCGCCTCGGCGGGCGGCTTGTCGTCGCGGTACCGCAGCACGCGCGCGAAGCGCAGCGCCACACCGCCCGGGTACCGCGGCGAGCGCTGGACGCCGTCGAACGCGATCTCGACCTCCTGCTCCGGGCGCAGCGTGACCACCCAGCCGTCGTCGGAGACCTCGAGCTCGCGGAACCGCCGGGTCTGCCAGGCGAGCATCTCGTCGGTCATGCCCTTGAAGGTCTTGCCGAGCATCACGTAGGAGTCCTCGCCGCCCGCGCCGCCGCCCGGCACCCGGGCGCCGAGGTGGATGTTGGACAGCCAGCCCTGGCGGCGCCCGGAGCCGCGTTCGACGGCGAGCACCACCAGGTCCAGGGTGTGCCGCGGCTTGACCTTGACCCACGCGCCGCCGCGGCGGCCCGCGTCGTACGGGGCGTCGAGGGCCTTGACGACCACGCCTTCGTGGCCGGTCGCGAGGACGTCGGCGAAGAAGGCGGAGGCCTGCTCGACGTCGGCGGTGACTAGACGGGGGACGAGCGCCGTCGGCGGGACGACCCTCTCGAGGGCGGCGAAGCGCTCGGCCGCGGGGGCGTCGATCAGGTCGTGGCCGTCCACGTGCAGGGCGTCGAAGAGGAAGGCGGTCAGCGGGACGCGGGAGTGCGCGTCGTCGTCGCTGCTGCCGGTGCGCGCCGCGGTGTCCTGGAACGGCAGCGGGCTGCCGTCGTCGCGCAGGGCGATGGCCTCGCCGTCGAGCACCACGGACTCGACCGCGAGCGAGCGCAGCAGGGCGACAAGCTCGGGGAGCCGGTCGGTGACGTCGTCGAGCGACCGGGTGTAGACGGCGACGTCCTCGCCCCTGCGGTGGAGCTGGACGCGGATCCCGTCGATCTTCGCCTCGACGGCGACCCCCTCGATGGCGGCCCCTTCGATGGCGGCCCCTTCGACGGCGGCCCCCGGACCGGACCCGTCCGAGCCGAAGCCCGCCAGGGCGGCGGCCATGTCGGGGGCCGGCGAGGCCAGCATGGGCCGCACGGGCCTGCCGACCTCGAGGCGGAACGCGGCCAGCGCCTCCGCCCCGCCCGCGAGCGCGGCCCGCGCGATCGGACCCGACAGTGCGGAGAACATCGCCGCGCGGCGCACGGCGGTCAGCGGGACCTCGGCGGCCGCGGCGACGGCGTCGAGCAGCAGCGAGTCGAGCGCGCCCTGCCGCAGCTCGCCGACGATCAGCGCGCGAAGGAACCGCTGCTCGTCCGCGGTGGCGGACCCCAAGAGGGCGTCGAGGGTCGTGGTCCGCACGGTCTGGGAGCCAGGGCCGGACGCCGCGGCCAGGGCCTCGAGCGCGGCGTCGACGTCGAGCGGGCTGAGCGTGGGCTCGGCCGCCGCGGCGGGGGCGGCCTGCAGCGAGCGCCAGCCGACGCCGGTGCGACGCTGGCGCGGGCGCCCGGAGAGGAAGGCCGCGACGACCTCGACGAGGTCGCCGCCGTCGTCGTCTGCGGCGGCGCGGCGGAGCGCGTCCGCCAGGAGCTCCCGCTTGGCGAGCCGGGACCGGGTGGCCGCCACGGCGGTCGAGGTGATGACGACGTCGTGGAAGAGCACGTCACCGATGCTGCCACCGGACCTGCGCGCTCGCCCGGGGCGGCGCCGCGCGTCCCGGCGCTACCCGGCGGCCGGGTACGGGATACCCGTGGTGGCGTGGCAGCGGTAGCCGTTCGGGTGCTTCGCGGCGCTCAGGTACTGCTGGTGCGCGTCCTCGGCGTAGAAGAAGGCGCCGGCCTCCTCGGCGGGGCGCAGCTCGGTGGTGATCGGGTCGTAGCCGAGCCCGGCCAGGACCTCGCCGTACACGGCGGCGGTGCGGCGCACCACCACCTCCTGCTCGGGAGTGGTCCAGTAGACGGCGGAGCGGTACTGCGTGCCGACGTCGTTGCCCTGGCGGAAGCCCGCGGTCGGGTCGTGGCGCTCCCAGAAGATGCGGAGCAGCTCCCCCTCGGACACCACGGCGGGGTCGTAGGCGACCAGCGCGGTCTCGGCGTGGCCGGTGCGCGCCGTGCAGACCTCCTCGTAGGTCGGGTTCGGCGTCGTGCCGCCCATGTAGCCGACGGCGGTGCTCACCACGCCGGGGACCTGCCAGTAGATCTCTTCGGCGCCCCAGAAGCAGCCCATGGCCAGGTAGATCACCCGCGTGCCCTCCGGCCACGGCCCGGCGATGGGCGTGCCGAGCACGGTGTGCGGAGCGGGGTTCGGCAGCACGGGGGACGGGCGCCCGGGCAGGGCGTCCTCGGGGGCGACCATCGCCTGCTTGCCGGCGCCGACGATGCGGTCGAAGATCGAGCTCACTGTGATGAACCTCCAGAACAAGGACCGTGGGCGGGCCCTGCGTCGGCAATTCTGCCAGCGTGCTCGGTGTCGTCGGAGTGGTCGAACGGATTGAAGACGCTGACGCCCAACGGTTCACAGTGCCGGGCTACCGTCCAGCCCATGAACGGTCCCGAGAGTGATGAGCTGCTGCTGCCCGACGTCGCCGCCTGGCGCGCGTGGCTGGACGAGCACGAGCACGACGACGACGGCGTGTGGCTGGTGCTGGCGAAGAAGAACCGGCCCGCCCCCACCGCGCTGACCTACGACCAGGCCCTCGACGAGGCGCTGTGCAGCGGCTGGATCGACGGGCAGGCGAAGTCCCGCGACGCCGACACCTCCTGGCGGCGTTTCACCCCCCGGCGGGCGCGGTCCATCTGGTCGGCCCGGAACGTGGGTCACGTCGCCCGGCTCACCGCGGAGGGCCGGATGCGTGAGCGCGGCCTCGCCGAGGTGGCCCGGGCCCAGGCCGACGGCCGCTGGGAGCGTGCGTACGGTGGCTCGTCGGCGACCATCGCCGTCCCGCCGCAGTGGGCGGCCGCGCTCGAGGCCAGCCCCGTCGCCGCGGCCGCCTTCGAGCGGCTCGGCGCCCAGCACCGGTACGCGATCCTCTTCCGTCTCGGCCAGGCCAAGCGGCCGGAGACGGTCACGCGAAACGTCGCCAGGTACGTCGGGAAGCTGGAGCGCGGCGAGGAGATCTAGCGCGCGACCGGGACGTCGCCGTGCCGGGCAGCGGCATAGGCTCGACGCCGTGAGCACCCACGACGACGCCGGCTGGCCCGCCACCGGTTTCTCCACCCGGGCCATCCACGCGGGCCAGGAGCCGGACGCCGTCACCGGCGCCGTCGTCCCGCCCGTCTACCTGACCAGCACGTACAAGCAGGACGGCGTCGGCGGCCTGCGTGGCGGCTACGAGTACTCCCGCTCGGGGAACCCGACGCGCACCGCGCTGGAGACGGCGATCGCCGCCGCCGAGGACCCGACAGGCGCGGGCGCGCACGGCTTCGCGTTCGCCTCCGGGCTCGCCGCCGAGGACACGCTGCTCCGTGCGGTGCTACGCCCCGGCGACCACGTGCTGCTGCCGACCGACGCCTACGGCGGCACCTACCGGCTCATCGCCCGGGTCTTCGGCGCCTGGGGTGTCGAGCACACTGCCGCCGACCTCGCGGACCTCGACTCCGTGGCCGCGGCCGTCATCCCTGGGCGGACCCGGGTCGTGTGGTGCGAGACGCCCAGCAACCCCCTGCTCGGGGTCTGCGACATCGCGGCGCTCGCCGGGATCGCGCACGACGCCGGGGCGCTGCTCGTCGTCGACAACACCTTTGCCACGCCCTACCTCCAGACGCCGCTCACCCTGGGCGCCGACGTCGTCGTCCACTCGACCACCAAGTACGTGGGCGGGCACAGCGACGTGGTGGGCGGGGCCCTCGTCGCCGCCGACGGCGTCGCGTTGCCCGGCGGGCTCACCGCCCCCGACGGCGGCACCGACGTCTCCTCTGCGCTCCGCTTCCACCACAACGCGTCGGGCGCGATCGCGGACCCCTTCGCCGCCTGGCTCACCCTGCGGGGACTGAGGACGCTCGCCGTCCGCATGGACCGCCACCAGGCGAACGCCGCCGCCGTCGCCCGCCATCTCGAGGAGCACCCGCGCGTGACCCGCGTCCGGTACCCCGGGCTCGCCTCGCACCCCGGGCACGAGCTCGCCGCGCGGCAGATGCGCGGGTTCGGCGGCATGGTCTCCTTCCAGGCCGGGAGCGAGGAGGCGGCGCTCGACGTCGTCTGTCGCACGCGGGTGTTCACCCTGGCCGAGTCGCTCGGCGGGGTCGAGTCCCTGATCGAGCACCCCGGCCGCATGACCCATGCCTCCGTCGCGGGCTCCCCGCTCGAGGTTCCCGCCGACCTGGTGCGGCTCTCGGTCGGCATCGAGGACCTCGACGACCTCCTCGCCGACCTCGACCAGGCGCTCGCGGCCCAGACCTGAGCGCGGTGACCTGTCCCGGTGCGCGCCGAGACCAGCCGACACAGGGAGACGCGGGCGTGCCCGTGACGGTGGTTCCTCCTACCGTGGGGCGCATGAGTCCAGAGCAGGTGCCCCACGGCGCCGACGCCGTCCCCCGCTCGGTCCGAGCCGCCGCCGCCTGGTCCTGGCGCCTGTTGTTGATCGGGGCGCTGATCGCCGCCGGCGGCTGGCTGTTCTCGCAGATGCGCACGATCATCGTGCCCGTCGCGGTCGCGCTGCTGCTCACCGTCCTCCTCATGCCCGTGCGCGCCGACCTCGAGCGGCGGCTGCGGTTCCCGCGCGGTCTCGCGGTCGCGACGTCGATCATCGGCCTCATCGCCGCCGTCAGCCTGCTCGCGTGGCTCGCGGGACGTCAGATCGTCAACGGCTTCACCGACCTGGCCGACCAGGCCGTCGCCGGGTTCAACGAGATCCGGATATGGCTCTCCGAGGGACCGCTGGGACTCGACAACCAGCAGATCGACGGCTACTGGGAGCGGGTCACCGACTTCGTCGGCAGCGGCGACTGGGTGTCCACCGCCGCGAGCGGAGCCCTCGGGGCCGCGACGACGGTCGGCCACATGCTCGTCGGGCTGTTGATCGCGATCTTCTGCACCATCTTCTTCCTGCTCGACGGCCGGTCCATCTGGACCTGGCTGGTCAACCTGCTGCCCATCCGGGCCCGGGAGCGCATGCACCAGGCGGGGCGCCGGGGTCTGGTCTCGCTCTCCGCCTATGTGCGCACGCAGATCCTCGTGGCGATGGTCGACGCCGCCGGCATCGGCATCGGTGCAGCCTTCTTCGTCCCGGCCCTCGCACTGCCGCTCGGCATCCTGGTCTTCATCGGCTCGTTCGTGCCGATCATCGGCGCCATCGTGACGGGCTCCGTCGCCGTGGCCGTCGTCCTGGTCTCGCAGGGCTGGGTGGCGGCGCTGATCATGCTGCTGATCGTCCTGCTGGTCCAGCAGATCGAGGGGCACGTGCTCCAGCCGTTCCTCATGGGCCACGCGGTCTCGCTGCACCCGGTGGCCGTGGTGCTCGTCGTCGCCACCGGCTCGATGGCCGCGGGCCTCGTGGGCGCCCTGTTCGCCGTGCCGATCGCCGCGGTGCTCAACACCGTGATCCTCTACCTCCACGGGACGGACAAGTTCCCGGCGCTCGGGACGGACGACCACGTGCCGCTGCTGCGCCGGCGCCCCGAGTTCCCGCGGCGCCGGCCCCTGCGGCCCGCCACGGTCGCGGTCACGGACGACGTTGTCACCAGCGAGGGGATCACCGACGAGTTCGACGGTGCCGATCGCCGCCGGGGTGCTCCGCGGGACGAGTCCGGCCCGTTGGTGGACGAGGGCCGGGAGTCGTGACCGCGGTCGTCAGCCTCGACGACGTCCGCGCGGCCGCCGAGCTCCTCGACGGCGTCACCATCACCACCCCTGTCCAGCCGCTGCGCGCCCTGAGCGACATCGCGGGCCAGCACTGCATGCTCAAGCTGGAGAACCTCCAGCGGGCCGGCTCCTTCAAGGTGCGCGGCGCGTACACGCGGCTCGCGCACCTCAGCGCGCAGGAGCGCGCCGCCGGGGTGATCGCCGCCTCCGCCGGAAACCACGCGCAGGGCGTGGCCTACGCGGCGCGGCGCCTGGGGATCGACGCGGTCGTCTACATGCCGGTGGACGCCGCGCTGCCGAAGATCGCCGCGACCTCGGCCTACGGCGCGGACGTGCGGCTGGTCGGCAAGACCGTGGACGAGACCCTCGCCCACGCGCGGGAGGAGGCGGCCCGGACGGGGCGCATCCTCATCCACCCGTTCGACCACGCCGACGTCGTCGCCGGTCAGGGCGCCGTCGGACTCGAGATCCTCGAGCAGGTCCCCGACGTCGGCACGGTCGTGGTCCCGCTCGGCGGCGGCGGCCTGGTGGCGGGGGTGGCGACGGTCCTCGCCGAGCTCCGCCCCGAGGTGCGCGTGATCGGCGTCCAGTCGGAGAAGGTGGCGACCTTCCCCGAGTCCTTCGCGGCCGGCCACCCCGTCGCGAAACCCGTGGGGCGCACGATGGCGGACGGCATCGCCGTCGGCAAGCCCGGCGACATCCCCTTCGAGATCCTCGACCGTCTCGGCGTCGAGGTCCGCACCGTCAGCGACGAGGCCCTCTCCCGCGCGCTGCTGCTCGTCCTCGAGCGAGCCAAGCTCGTCGTCGAACCCGCCGGTGCGGCTGGCGTCGCCGCCGTCATGGCCGACCCCACCGGGATGCCCGGGACGATCGTGCCCGTCGTCAGCGGCGGCAACATCGACCCGCTGCTCCTGATGCGCGTGATCCAGCACGGCATGGTCGCCGCCGGGCGGTACCTGCACCTACGGGTGCGGCTCGACGACCGGCCCGGCGCCCTCGCCAGTCTCGTCGAGACCCTCGCGGAGGTCGGCGCCAACATCAAGGACGTCGAGCACTCGCACACCGACACCTCGCTCGGCATGTTCGAGGCCATGGTGACCCTGCACCTCGAGGCCAAGGGCCCCGAGCACTGCGAGCAGATCATGACGCGGCTGCGTGAGGTGGGCTTCGAGCCGCGCCTGGTGGTCAACGACTCACGGCGAGCGGCTCACGGCTAGCGGACGAGATGCGCAGAGGCTCCGCACCCTGGGGTGCGGAGCCTCCTGCCCGAGGGCAGCGATCAGCCCTCGTGTCCTGTGGTCGGGCTCAGCCCTCGTAGGGCGTGGCCGCCTTGATCTCCACCGTGAACTCCTTGCCGTTGGGCGCGGTGTAGCTCACGATCTCGCCGACCGAGTGGCCGTAGATCGCGGCGCCGAGCGGGGAGGTGGGGGAGTAGACGTCGACGTCGGTCGTGTCCGCGATCTCGCGCGAGCCGAGCAGGAACGTCATCGGCTCGCCGGCGAGCAGGACGTCCACGAGCATCCCGGCCTCGACCATCCCGTCGTCGGGCGGCGTGCCGATCTGGACGTGGCGAAGCTTCTCCGTGAGCTCGCGGATCCGCGCCTCGTTCTTGCCCTGCTCCTCGCGGGCGGCATGGTAACCGCCGTTCTCCTTGAGGTCCCCCTCGTCGCGGGCAGCGGCGATGCGCTCGGCGATCTCGGTGCGGGCCGGGCCGGAGAGGTGCTCCAGCTCGGCGACCAGTCGGTCGTGGGCCTCCTGGGTGAGCCAGGTAGCAGCGTTGTCCGTCACGAGCGCTCTCCTTTCGTGATGCTCGAAGGTCTGAATCCGGGCCGCACACAAGTGAACCGACGCACGTCGGCACGCGCGTCGGTCGGTCCAGAACAGCGTGTATGAGTCCCCCATGGTAGCCCCGCCCACCCTCGAGGGGTCAAACGACTCGCCCCGGGGGCAGATCCGGCAGGCGTCGAGCAGCGCCTGGCGCGGCGCCGTCAATCCTTCGTGCAGCCCACGACGTCCGCGGCATCGGCCCGCTGCGACGTCCGCAGGGTCACCGAGTACCGGGCAGTGCTCGTCCCGGCCGGCCCCACCGGAACCTCCAGGATTCCGACCTGCGCGAACGTCGACGACAGCGCGCTCACGGTGCACACGGCCGTCGTCCCCGCCGGCATCGAGACCTGGAAGTCCACCTCGATCTCCTCGGCGTCCAGGACCCGGAAGGAGACGACGTCGGCCGTCACCGGGTCGGCGCGATGCTGGGCGAGCGCGAACCACGCGGCGAGCGCCACCGCGGCGCCGATCGCGGCGGCGATCGCGACGCGGGCTCCCCGGCCGATCCCGCCCCGGTGGGCGCGCCCATACCGATCGGCGGGAGGCGTGGACGGCGCGTTGCTGCTCATGGAGCATGATTGTGGTCGATGCACATGACCGCGTCGGACGGCGTCGCCCGCGGGCGCGGCGTCAGATCGGTCGTCGGCAGCCCGTTCCGCTACTGATCCTGGGAGGTCAGCCTTGTCCGTCGCACCCGTTGGTACGCCCGGCCGCCTACGGCTGATGGCCGTGCACGCCCACCCCGACGACGAGGCGAGCAAGGGCGCGGCCACGACGGCCCGCTACGCCGCGGAGGGCGTCGAGGTGCTCGTGGTGACGTGCACCGGCGGTGAGCGCGGCGACGTGCTCAACCCGGCCTTCGCACTGCCCGCGGGGCACGCCTTCGACACCCTCGAGGAGCGCAGGGCGGTCCGCCGTCTGGAGATGGCCGCCGCCGCGGAGGCGCTCGGCGTCCAGCAGGTGTTCTTGCCGTTCGTCGACTCGGGGTTGCCGGAGGGCGACCCGCTCCCGCCGCTGCCCGAGGGCTCTTTCGCGCTGACCCCGCTGGAGGAGACGGCAGCGCCCCTGGTCGAGGCCGTGCGCCGGTTCCGCCCGCACGTCATGACGACGTACGACCCCAGCGGCGGCTACCCGCACCCCGACCACATCTCCACGCACACCGTGTCGATCGAGGCGTGGCAGGCCGCGGGCGACCCCGCGCGCTACGCCGTCGACGGCGGGGCCGAGCCGTGGACGGTGCTCAAGCTGTACTACAACCACGGCTTCTCGATCGACCGGCTGCGCGCCGTCCACGAAGCCATGGAGGCGCGGGGTCTCGAGTCGCCGTTCGGCGACTGGATCGAGTCGCGCATCGCTCGGCAGATCCCGGAGCGCCCGGTGACGACCAAGGTCCCGGTGGCCGAGTTCTTCGCGCAGCGGGACGCCGCGCTGCGGGCGCACGCGTCGCAGATCGACCCCGAGGGCTTCTTCTTCGCGGTGCCGCGGGACCTCGAGGCCGACGTCTGGCCCTGGGACGAGTACGAACTCGCCGAGTCCCGCGTGCCGGTCGAGCTGCCCGAGGACGACCTCTTCGCCGGCATCCGCGGGACGGAGCGTGCGGACTGATGCGCGCCGACGCCCTCGTCGCCGCCACGCCGACGCCGTCGCCGTCCCCGGCGCGTGAGCTCGACGTCACCGCGGTGACCCCGGGCATCACGGGGTTCGCCTTCACGTTCGCCCTGGTCCTCGCGGCCATCGGCCTGTTCATGCTCCTGACCCGCTCACTGCGGCGGGCCGCGCGCAACGCGCGCAGGCAGGGGCTCGAGGTTCGGGAGCCGGCGCGCGTGGGCCGCGGCGTGGTGCTGCCGGTGCGGGGTCCCGAACCCACGGTCCCCGGGGTTCTCGACGGTGGGTCGCCCTTCCAGGGGCGCGACACCGCGCCGCCGGCCGAGGACGACGGCGGCCTCCCGGGCACCGACCCGGGTCGCCGTGAGGGCGGCCCGACGCCCTGAGGGACCTCGCCGCCGTGCCTCAGTCCCGCGGGACCTCGGGGATCGTGTCCTGCGCGGCGGCGAGCCGCTCGAGCAGACCGCGCAGCGTCCGCTGCTCGTCGTCGTCCAGCGCAGCGCCGACGTACGCGCCGATCGCCTGCACGTGCCGGGCGCCGACCTCGCGCTGGAGGCGGCGGCCCTTCTCGGTGAGCGTCACGAGCGTGCCGCGGGCGTCGTCGGACGGGACGGTGAGAGTGACGAGCCCGCGGGTGGCCATGCGCGCGACGAGCCGGGAGACGGAGGACTGGACCAGGTACACCTGCTCCGTCAGCTCGCGCAGGCGCAGGGCGCCCCCGGCGGTCTTCAGCACCCAGAGCACGTCGTACTCACGCAGTGAGAGCTGGTCCCAGATCGGGTCGTCCTGGAGGCGGCGCAGCAGCCGGGCCTGGGTCCGGAACAACGCCTCCCACGTCGCGGCGGCGCGGCGGTCGACCTCCTGAGGGATCATCGGCCCAGTCTCCGCTCCCGTCGGGTGAAGTCGCGCAGGGCGCGGAGGAAGTCGACGCGGCGGAAGTCCGGCCAGTACGCCTCGCAGAAGTAGAGCTCCGAGTGCGCGGACTGCCACATGAGGAAGCCGCCGATGCGCTGCTCGCCCGACGTGCGGATGACGAGCTCGGGGTCAGGCTGCCCGGCGGTGTAGAGGTGCTCGGCGATGTCGCCGACGTCGATGCGCTCGGCCAGCTCGGCGAGGGTAGAACCCGCCTCGGCCTGCTGGGCGAGGTAGGAGCGGACCGCGTCCGCGATCTCGTGGCGGCCGCCGTAGCCGATGGCGACGTTGACCTGGAGGCCGCTGACCCCCTCCGTACTCTGCGCCGCCTCGCGCAGGGCGGTGGACAGGCGCTCGGGGAGCAGGTCCAGGCGTCCGACGACGCGCACCCGCCACCGCTTCGTCGTCGCCAGGCCACGCACGGCGTCCTCGATGATCTCGAGGAGGTCGCCCAGCTCGGCCGCGGAGCGGGCAAGGTTGTCCGTGGAGAGCATCCACAGCGTGACGACCTCGATGTCCCATTCCTCGGCCCAGCCGAGGAACTCGGTGATCTTGTCGGCCCCGCGGCGGTGGCCGGTGGCGGCCGTCTCGCCGAAGGACTTCGCCCACCGGCGGTTGCCGTCGAGGATGACGCCGACATGGCGCGGCAGGCGCGCGGGCGGGGCAAGGTAGGCGGCGAGACGGCGCTTCTCGTAGAGGCGGTAGAGCGCCTGGGGCATTCGCACGCGCCCACGGTACCGGGAGGCCCGGTCCGTGACCGACGCCCCGTCACGCTGCTCACGGGCGTGCGACGGATCTTCACGAACTGACCACCGCTCCCTGCCCGCCCCTGGCTGACAGCGCGGGCTACGCTGCCGTAACCTACGGGAGCGTAGGTTGGGCTGCCTCGGGTCGTGGGGCACCTCGCCGCCCACCCCTTTACCGCTCGAGGAGGCCCTTGTGTCATCGCACACCGAACCCCGCCCCGGCCGCGACATGGTGCCCGACGCGTTCGACGCCGCGCGCAGCACCGTGGCACAGACCGTCGCCCAGGTCTCGGACACGGTGAGCAACGCCGTCGAGCAGCTGAAGCCCAAGCTGCGGGGCTGGATCCATGCCGGCACGGCCCCGCTGGCGCTCGCGGCGGGGATCGTGCTCGTCGTGATCACGCCGCCCGTCGCGGGCAGGGTCTCGGCCGCCGTGTTCATGGCGACGTCGCTGCTGCTCTTCGCCACCTCGGCCGTGTACCACCGCGGCAACTGGTCGCCGCGGGTCGGCGGGGTGCTCCGGCGCATGGACCACTCGAACATCTTCCTGATCATCGCGGGCACCTACACACCGCTCGCCGTGCTCATGCTGGACCCGCGCGCCGCGCGCACGCTGCTGTTCCTCGTGTGGGGCGGGTCCGTGGCCGGGCTGCTCGCGCGGGTCCTGTGGATGAATGCGCCGCGCTGGTTCTACGTCCCGGTCTACGTCTCTCTCGGCTGGGTCGCCGTCGCCTACATGAACCAGTTCTGGCAGGCCGGCGGCCCCGCGATCGTGTGGCTCGTCATCGCGGGCGGCGTCGCCTACACCGCGGGTGCGGTCGTCTACGGCATCAAGCGCCCGAATCCGTCACCGCGCTGGTTCGGCTTCCACGAGATCTTCCACCTGTGCACGGTGGCCGGGTTCACCTGCCACACGGTGGCGATCTTCCTCGCGGCGGTGCAGGCGCGCTGACCTGCGCCACGGCGCCGTCGACGGAGGTCAGACCTCCGGGAATAGCAAGCGCCGATGTTGCGCTGTTCTTCACGAGCATTTCGAGGAGGACAGCAAGTGCCTGGTCGCAACAGCACCCGCGTCGAGTTCGAGGAGCAGGGCCGCACGGTCGTCTACCGCCGTCATCAGAACGGCGGCGGCCTGGTCTCCCCGGGCGCGACCGTCGAGCCCACCGCATTCGTCGCGCGTGACGCCTGGGTGGAGCCCGGCGCGCGCGTCGGCGCCCGCACCACCATCGCTTCCGGAGCCTGGGTCGACGAAGAGGCCTGCGTCGGCCACGACGTCGTCATCGGGCGCTACGTGCACGTCGGTCCCTCGGCCACGGTCGAGGACGGGGCCCAGCTCGGCAACGGCGTACGCCTCGGCGCCTACAGCCGCGTCGAGGCCTCGACCCGGGTTCCCGACGACTCCATGCTCCCGGAGGGGCAGACGGCGACCCAGTCGCGCTTCGGCATCGCCGCCTGAGCGGTGGCCGCCGGCACGCGACAGCGGGCGCCGTAACGGGCGGTCGGGCACGGCCTGACCGCCCGCCGTGCTGACACCCCGTCTCCTCAAGATCACATGCGAGCGGGATGCTCGCGGCACGTCGAGCTTCGGTGCGATGGGAGGATGCGGGTATGCCTTCGACGTCCCCGGCGCTCGACGCGCGCCCCTACGACGCCCTGCTGCTGTATTCGTTCGGCGGCCCGGACAAACCCGAGGACGTGGTGCTGTTCCTGCGGAACGTCACGGCCGGCAAGGGCATCCCGGACGCCCGCCTCGAGGAGGTCGGCGAGCACTACTACCAGTTCGGGGGCAGGTCGCCGATCAACGAGCAGAACCTCGCGCTCAAGGCCGCCCTCGAGAAGGAGCTGGCCGAGCGGGGGATCGACCTGCCGGTGGTGTGGGGCAACCGCAACTGGGCCCCGTACACCCACGACGCCGTCGACGAGCTCGAGGCCCTGGGTGCCCAGCGCGTCGTGGCCCTGGTGACCAGCGCCTTCTCCAGCTACTCCGGGTGCCGCCAGTACCGCGAGGACCTCGCCGTCGTGCTCGACCGGCGCGGCCAGCTCGGCCCCGACGGGTCGACCGGCGTGCAGTTCGACAAGATCCGCTCGTACTTCAACACTCCCGGCTTCGTGCAGGGCAACGTCGACGCCGTCGTCGAGGCCTACCACCGGCTCGAGGCAGAGGGCGGCGACGGTGAGGCGGCCCGCCTGGTCTTCGTGACCCATTCCGTGCCGACGACCATGGAGGCTGCCTCGGGCGTCGGCCACGCCACCTACTCCGAGCAGCACCTCGACATCGCGGGGCTCATCGCCGCGCAGGTGTCCGACGTGCTCGGGCACCCGGTCGACTGGGAGCTCGCGTACTGCTCGCGCTCCGGCCCGCCGCAGCAGCCGTGGCTCGAGCCGGACGTCAACGACCTGCTCGAGGAGCGGGCCGCGGAGGGGGTGAGCGACGTCGTCCTGTCCCCGATCGGGTTCGTCTCCGACCACATGGAGGTCGTGTACGACCTCGACACCGAGGCCCTCGCCACCGCCCGCGAGTGCGGCATGAGGGCCGTGCGGGCCGCGACCGTCGGCACCGCGCCGGTCTTCGTCAACCAGCTGGTCGACCTCGTGCTCGAGCGGGCCGCGCTGGCCCGTGGCGATGTCGGTGTGGAGGCCATGCTGGAGAGGAACACGGTCGGCTCGCTCCCGGCCTTCCCCTCCGTCACCCCGAACGACTGCTGCCTGCGGATCCACCAGCAGCCCAGCGGCATCCCCGCGCTCTGCAGTGAGGACCTGAACCGATGACCGCCGACCACGGCGCCGCCGCCGCGCCCACGCACCATCACGCGGACACCGGTGCCGCGATCGACACCAGCGGCATCAACGAGTCGATCCGCTACGCGCTGATCGCCGTCTTCGCGACGTCGGCGCCGCTGCCCGCCCACGACGACTGGCGGGCAGCGGTGGTCGCGACCGCCGAGGACGCCCTCTGGACCGGCCAGCCCGAGTCCGAGCGCAACCCGGACCGCGCGACGGGTGACGTCGTCGTCCGCGGGGTGTACGACGTCGGCGGCCTGCGTGCCGACGCGGACCTGATGGTGTGGGTGCATGGCCCCACCGTCGAGTCGGTCCAGGCGGCGTACCACCGCCTGCGGGCCTCGGAGCTGGGCTCCGCGCTCGCGCCCGTGTGGTCCGTCATGGCGCTGCACCGCGCGGCCGAGTTCAACAAGGGGCACGTCCCGGCCTTCCTGGCGGGCGAGGCCCCGCGCGGGTACCTGTGCGTGTACCCGTTCGTGCGCTCGTACGAGTGGTACCTGCTGCCCGACGCCGAGCGCCGCACCTTGCTCCGGGACCACGGCATGGCCGCCGCCGGATACGCCGACGTGCGGGCCAACACGATGAGCACGTTCGCGCTGTCCGACTACGAGTGGCTGCTCGCGTTCGAGGCCGACGAGCTGCACCGCATCGTCGACCTCATGCGCGACCTCCGCGCCACCGAGGCACGCCGTCACGTGCGCGAGGAAGTCCCGTTCTTCACCGGGCCGCGCACCACGCTCGCCGCCTGGGCGGACGACCAACCGCTGGCATGACGCGCCCGGGGCGTCCGGGTGACGCCCCCGCCCGACGCGTGCGCGCGGTGGGGTCGTGCCTCTGCCGCCGGGTCGTGCCATCAACGGCACGACCCGGCATCGACGGCACGACCCGGGGCGGGACGCCGTCGGGTCGCGCCGCTCCGGCTGCCCGCGGCCGGCGCGCGCCGGAGCCGCAGATCAGGGGTAGAGGCCGCGGAGCTCGTGGGCCGTGGCGACCCGCTCGACGGCGAGGACCAGGGCCGCGTCGCGCAACGTGAGCCCGTCGCGGCGGGCGAGGTCGGCCACGTCGCCGTAGGCGGCGTGCATCCGCTGCTCGAGGCGCTCGTCGATCTCGCGGGCGGTCCACCAGAAGGTCTGGTTGGCCTGCACCCACTCGAAGTAGGAGACCACCACGCCGCCGGCGTTGGCGAGGATGTCCGGGACGACGACGACGCCGTTCTTCTTGAGGATCGCGTCGGCTTCCGGGGTCGTGGGACCGTTGGCGCCCTCGACCACGATCCGGGCCCGGACCGCGTGGGCGTTCTCCTCGGTCAGGACGTTCTCGATGGCGCACGGCGCGAGGATGTCGACGTCGAGGGCCAGCAGGTCCGCGTTCGTGATGGCGTCCGCGTCGGGGAAGTCGACGACGGAGCGCGTGGCGGCCAGGTGCTCGAAGAGGCGGCCGACGTCGAGGCCGTCGTCGTTGCGGACGGCGCCGTAGCGGTCGGAGACGGCCACGATCCTGGCGCCGGCGCGCGCGTAGATCTGGGCGGCGTGCGAGCCGACGTTGCCGAAGCCCTGCACGGCGACCGTCTTGCCCGCCAGCGTCTCGCCCTGGTCGCGCAGGACCGAGGAGGTCACGTGGACGACGCCGGCCGAGGTCGCCGTCTCACGCCCCAGCGAGCCGCGGGTCTGTACGGTGATCGGTGTATCTCCTGACCAGGAGGAACACTGTTGAGCACGCAGGTTGAGACGGCCGCGGGGGCGGCCGGGCAGGAGCAGGACACGATGACGACGACGCCGTT
>Ga0075011_10000758_pt1 | contig 17142 bp, 15 predicted proteins | sample TARM_MetaG_T_14_FD_72354 | JGI IMG/M metagenome (GOLD analysis project Ga0075011, IMG submission 72354) | Freshwater microbial communities from Pennsylvania, USA, analyzing microbe dynamics in response to fracking - TARM_MetaG_T_14 | ecosystem: Environmental > Aquatic > Freshwater > River... | reverse complement strand
GTTACAGAGGTTTTAATTTCCCCTTAGCATCGCTTAGCTTGTTGTAACCTTTTTTTGCCATAAATGCTTTCAGTTCATTTTCAATACGGCTAAAACATGCTGCCCCTTGTTTTTCAAAACAGGTCGCAATCTGCACGGCGTCAGCGCCTGCAAGCAGATACTCGAATGCATCTGTGCCGTTTTTTATCCCCCCTACACCGATAATTTGCACGGAATCATCAAGCAGTTCGCGGAAAGCGCGGACATTAGCAAGCCCGATTGGTTTGATATAATCACCGCATAAACCGCCAAATCCACCTTTTGGCTTAATAAGTGGCTGCTCAGTTTCAGGATCAATAATTAATGTATTACCAATTGAATTGACGCAGGTAATAAACTTAACAGGGAATTTTTTAATAATATTGGCAATGGCAATAAAATGTGACATATCAAAATAAGGCGCAAGTTTAATACCTATCGGTTTATTACCTAATTTTGTCAACGCAGCCAGCGCACATTCGGTTTGTTCAAAATCGTAAGCAACCTGAGCCTTGCCCGGAATATTAGGACATGAGAAGTTGACTTCAATTAAATCTACATCGCTATTTTGAAAAGCCGTCACCATTTCACTGTTTTCTTCAATACTGAACCCCGAAATGCTCACAATCACAGGCTTACCCAGCGCCTTTAACTTTGGCACCATCTCAAGGTAAGCTTTGTAGCCTAAATTCGGCAGTCCCATGGATTGAATAGAGCCCAAAGGAAGATCGCTATAACGAGGCTCAGGATTACCTTCACGAAACGCCAGAGTGCAGGATTTAGTGACGATGGCAGCTGATGCGGATTTTCCAACCACCTCAAGCTCATCCCAGGTGGTACACTTAGGGCCGGAAGCATTCATTAGATAACTGTCTAAATTGACACCTGCAATGTGTGTAGATAGATCGATAGCGGTCATTAATTTCTCCATATATAAGTCAGAATTACCGCGCAAGTGTATTACAGTTCATATTTTATCTGTTTGATAAAAAACAAAAAAGCCAATCATCAGATTGGCTTTGGTAATGCAATAACGGCTTTTTTAGTTATCCAGCAGGGCATGCAGTACTTTACCCAGGCGTTTAATCCCCTCTTCAATAATATCGGGATCCACACTTGAGAAATTAAGGCGCAAGGTATTTAAACCCCGTTTTTCAACGTAGAAAGGATCACCAGGTACAAAGGCGACTTTATCTTTGATCGCTTTATCAAATAGCTCAGTTGCAGACATCCCTTCAGGCAAAGTTACCCACAGGAACATTCCACCTTCAGGGTTGATGTAACTAACCTGCTCAGGAAAACAACGTTTGATTGCATCTTCCATCACCTGTTTCTGCCTGCCATACACAGCAATAATTTTTTTTATGTGCGCCTGCAGATCATTGTCTTTTAAAAAACGGTGCAGCACTCGCTGGCAGAAATAGTTGGTATGTAAATCCCCAGCCTGTTTGGCGATAACCAATTTATCCATTAACACTTTTGGTGCAACAATCCAACCTAAACGAAATGAGGGTACGACCGTTTTTGAAAAAGAGCCCAATAAAATAGTTTGCTCTGGGAGTAACGCTTTAAAGGATTGCTTTTCTTCTCCCGAAAAGCGCAGATCGCCATAGGGATTATCTTCGATTAATAGTACCTTTGTTTTCGATAGGCAATCTGCAACAGCCCGGCGGTTTTCATCTGTATAGGAAATACCTGATGGATTCTGAAAATTAGGTACTGTGTACATCAATTTTGCATGACTGGTTTTCAATGTCTTTTTTAATGCGTCAATATCCATACCGTCCTGATGAACGGGGACGGAATTAAATACCGCAGAGTAGACTTCGAATGCTTGAATCGCACCTAAATAACCAGGCTCTTCGATTAACACTTGATCGCCCTCATTAAGCAATACTTTGCCAAGCAGATCCAGCCCTTGCTGGGAGCCGTTGGTGATCAGTATTTCATCAACACCTATCACTAAACCTTTGCGTTTATAGTCTGCAACAATCATTTCCCGCAGCGGCAGATAACCTTCTGTACTACTGTATTGCAAAATATCTTTACCATCTTCATTAAAGACATCATTGGTCGCTTTCTGCAGTGCCGCCACAGGGAACAGATCACGGTTGGGCAGCCCGCCTGCAAATGAGATGATATCGGGATCCACTGCAACCTTGAGAATCTCACGAATAAAAGAAGGTGCCACACCGGAGATGCGATTTGAAAAAAGCTCGTTCATAAAATTATCCATAATAACAATTATCGAATTATTGCAAAAATGCGGATTCACCTATTCTGCACTTTCAAAAATAACATATCTGCTATTTAAAAAATAACAAGGTTTATCAGTATATACCCAAGCCAGCTAAAGATTCTGTATCTTGAGCTGGCTTGAGTATACCTATTAAATTAGTTAACTGGCAGTATACAAGTTTCAATTATCTAATTTAATGGGTATCTGCCAGCTAGGCGGTATATTGCTGTATTTTACGCCTAATTTCAGACTAAAAAAAAGGAGACATAGCGTCTCCTTTTAAAAATCTAATTACTCATCAAACAGAGTGATTAAGCAAGTGCTTTTTTAGCTACTTCAACTAAATGAGCAAATGTTGCTTTATCAAATACTGCGATGTCAGCAAGGATCTTACGATCGATTTCAACAGAAGCCTTTTTAAGACCATTGATGAAACGGCTGTATGATAGACCGCTAATACGAGATGCAGCGTTAATACGTGCAATCCATAGTTGACGGAATACACGTTTACGTTGACGACGGTCACGGTAAGCGTATTGACCAGCTTTAGTTACTGCTTGAACCGCTACGCGATAAACACGTGAACGAGCTCCGTAATAACCTTTAGCTTGTTTTAAGACTTTCTTGTGACGGGCACGAGCCTGTACACCACGTTTTACTCTTGGCATTTTTCTTCCTTACTTAAGCAAATGGCAACATTCTGCGGATTTGTGGTACGTCTACTTTAGCTACCATGCTTTGTGCGCGCAGGTGGCGTTTACGTTTAGTAGACTTCTTAGTAAGGATATGACGTAAGTGTGATTGCTTACGCTTAAAACCGCCAGAAGCAGTCTTTTTAAAGCGCTTTGCAGCACCTTTGTCAGATTTCATTTTAGGCATTGCGAACTCCGCATTGTTCTAATTTAAGTTAAACCAGTAAGGCGAATGTCAATAACGCTGCATAAAATATGCAACGCTATATATAACACTACTTTATGCCTTAGCTAGCACGTTTAGGGCCTAACACCATCACCATTTGACGACCTTCCATTTTAGGGAAAGATTCGACAACAGATATCTCCGCCAAATCGTTTTTAATACGATTCAGTAAAGCTACCCCTATGGATTGATGTGCCATTTCACGACCACGATAGCGCAACGTTACTTTGGCTTTATTACCCTCGGTAAGAAAGCGAACCAGGTTGCGTAGTTTTACCTGATAATCGCCCTCATCAGTTCCAGGACGGAATTTTATCTCCTTCAGCTGAACCTGAACTTGCTTTTTCCGTTGTTCTTTAACGGATTTGCTCTTCTCATAGAGAAATTTGCCATAATTCATGATGCGGCATACCGGTGGTTCAGCGTTTGGGCTGATCTCAACCAAGTCAAGATTTTGCTCAAATGCCATGTTTTTTGCATCTTCTAAAGAAACAACACCAATTGGTTTGCCTTCAGAGTCAGATAAACGCACTTCCGTTCCTGTAATCTCTTCATTCAAACGATGTTTATTGCCCGTTTGAGGGGCTTTTTTTACACCTTTTATAACAAATTCCTCCAAAATAATTATCGACGTGTGATGATTTCTTCTTTTATGTAAGTGACAAAGTCTTCAACTTTAAACTTACCTAAATCATCACCTTTACGTGTTCTTACTGCCACTTCACTTGCTTCGACTTCTTGATCGCCGACAACAAGTAAATAGGGAACACGCTTTAATGTATGTTCGCGGATTTTAAAGCCTATTTTCTCATTTCTCAAGTCCGAAATAGCTCTAATGCCCGATTTTTTCAATTTATTTACGATTTCTTCAACAAAAGCAGATTGTTTATCAGTAATATTCATCACTACCACCTGTTGAGGTGATAACCAGGTCGGATAAAGACCTGCATACTCTTCAGTTAAAATACCGATAAAACGTTCTAATGAGCCTAATATTGCACGATGGATCATAACCGGTGTGTGACGTTCGTTATTTTCACCAACAAATGATGCATCTAAACGTTCCGGCATAGAAAAATCGAGCTGAATTGTACCACACTGCCAGGCACGACCCAAACAATCATATAACGTAAATTCAATTTTAGGGCCGTAAAAAGCCCCTTCGCCCGGTAATATATCAAATTTAATATCATTGGCAGTTAATGCATCAGACAGTGCAGCTTCCGCTTTATCCCATGTTGCATCATCGCCAACACGTTGCTCTGGACGTGTTGATAATTTAACTTCGATATCTTCAAAACCAAATGTTTTGTAACATTCAAATACCATCTGGATACAGCCGGAAACTTCACTGAGAATCTGCTCTTCTGTACAGAAAATATGCGCGTCATCCTGAGTAAAGGCACGAACACGCATCAAGCCATGCAATGAGCCAGAGGGTTCATTGCGGTGACAAGAGCCAAATTCAGCCATGCGCAGTGGCAAATCACGGTAAGATTTAAGACCCTGATTAAAGATCTGTATATGCCCGGGACAGTTCATCGGTTTAATCGCATAATCGCGGTTTTCTGAATGGGTACAGAACATATTATCTTTATATTTTCCCCAGTGTCCTGATTTTTCCCACAGAGAGCGGTCCAGGATTTGTGGTGCCTTTACTTCTTGATAGTTATATTTTTCAGTTTGCTCGCGCACGAATTTTTCCAGTTCGCGATAGATTATCCAGCCATTATTGTGCCAGAACACCATACCGGGCGCTTCTTCCTGCATATGGTAAAGATCTAACTGTTTACCAATTTTACGGTGATCGCGTTTAGCCGCTTCTTCCAGGCGTTTTAAATAGGCCTGCAGCTGTTTTTTATCCGCCCATGCTGTGCCATAGATACGTTGCAGCATCTTATTGTCAGAATTACCGCGCCAATAAGCCCCCGCGACCTTCATCAATTTAAAATACTGGCAGAATTTCATCACCGGCACATGCGGGCCACGGCACATATCGATATATTCTTGATGATGATATAACCCAGGCCTATCATCGGCATGGATGCCTTCAATAATCTCTAATTTGTACTCTTCACCGCGCGCTTTAAAAACCGCTTTTGCTTCTTCTACTGATACTTTTTGCTTAACCACCTGGTAATTAGTTTTCACCAATTCATTCATGCGTTTTTCAATTTTGGCCAGTTCATCTTCATTGATAGCCACATCAAGATCAATATCATAATAAAAGCCGTTTTCAATGGTCGGTCCGATTGCCATTTTTGCTTTTGGGTATAACTGTTTAATCGCATGCCCGAGAAGATGCGCGCATGAGTGACGTAATATTTCTAACCCTTCATCATCTTTAGCGGTAATGATGGAAACATTAACGTCTTTATCAATGGGATCACTGGCATCAACTAATTGGCCATCGACGCGCCCGGCAATGCACGCTTTGGCAAGACCTGGGCCAATATCAGCCGCAATTTCCATAATAGAGGTAGTGTTTTCAAATTGACGTTGATTACCGTCGGGGAGTGTAATAATGGGCATGCTGTTTCCTCACAGTGATGCTTCCAACCAAAAAGCATATGTATTGATATATAAATGGAGCACGCATTTTAAAGCAATACCAAGCACATGAAAAGCAGCAATTTACTGATTCCAAAAGTGACTTTATTCCAGGTTTAACTGCACAGGACTATTCTTGAGAATGACTCAAGGCATTAAATTCGCTGCCCTTAAATAAGTTTTGCACCGTTTCTTTATTACTTGCCAGATACAAGCCCAGCTCATCCAGCTGCTCATCATCCAGCGTTACTGAACTGGCACCTAAAAAGGCAGCAAGTTGGTCTGCGCAATCGAGCATTTTATCGTAAGCATCGGCTTCTTTTTTGCTGGTAAAGGTCATTTTTTCAACACCCTTTCTTTCTACAATATATTTTATAATTACTGCCACGGCGGCCTCTTTAAACTGATCTTCAGTTGGGTTGGTACATGTTTTTTTATACAGTAAAATATTTACAGTAAAAATGCAACTTTTGTTAAAATTTGCTATCTTCTGCCTTAATGATTTATACACATGAATTAAACGAATGAAAACTATCATCTGTCGCCATTGTGATATGGTTTCGCATGTGCCTAAAATAGCCAAGGGCTATGTAGCAAAATGTATTCGCTGTGAAAGCCTATTATATAAAAACATCAGCTGTAATCCATCTGCCGTGCTTGCTTTATGTTTGGCTGCGCTGATCCTTATCGTGCCCGCTTTTTATTACCCTTTAATCTCCATCCATTTACTCGGCACTACTGAGCAGACAAATTTGCTGCGTGGTGCGCTGATGATGATAGATAATGCGCCAGTGGTTGCATTTATTGTTCTGTTTTGTGCGGTGATTGCACCAACAATATTAATCAGCAGCATTGCGTTAAGTAGTGCCTGCTTAACCTTCAATTATCACCCCGGTTATCTGCCCAAAATTTTAAAAATTACCTATGTAATTATGCACTGGTCAATGCTCGAGGTGTATATGGTGAGCCTGATGGTTGCTGTTTTTAAACTGATGAATTATGCCGAACTCCATTTTGGCGTGGGCTTTTATTTCTTTATTGCACTGCTGCTATTGAACCTGACCATTATCAATAATTACAGTCACCATAGTTATTGGGAAAAATATATCAATGGATAAATCAGCAATTGCAGGCAGAACTGGCAAAGCGCAAGGCTTGCAGCTCTGCAAAGTGTGCGGCAACTATAGCCAGCAGGCAATGCATCCACACCACTGCCCTTTTTGCTTGAATGAAATATCACAAAGGGAAAAAAATAGTCTGCAAAAAACCTGGGCATTATTAATTACAGCGATCATTTTTATTTTCCCCGCTAATTTATACCCGATCACCTATTTACTTAAAAACAGCACACTTTATCCCGACACTATTTTTTCGGGTATTTTGAGTCTGGTTGACAGCGGTATGCAGGGCATTGCACTGATCGTTTTCATCGCGTCAATCGTCGTGCCGTTTGTAAAGATAATTGCATTGAGCGTTATTGCTTTCTCGGTACAATATGGCTGGAATGTAAACCCTAAAAAACAGCTTCTTGCATTTTATTTAGTGGATTGGATTGGTAAATGGTCAATACTGGATCTGTTTGTTATCTCTATCATGGTTGCCATTTTCGATAAAGGTCAGCTGCTATCGGTTTATCCGGGTATCGCCGCCACTTCATTTACTATTGTTGTCATCACCACCTTATTTGCCGCAAATAGTTTCGACACTCGCTTAATTTGGGACGCTCAGACAGATGAATAATAAAATTCCTAACAACCAGGCTAAAATCGGAAAAATGCATTCCCTTTCCCCTATTTGGTTTTTACCCTTTATCGCCGCATTGCTTGGGACATGGATAGTATTTCAACATATTACCCATGCCAATGCAGATATTAAAATACATTTTGAAAATGCAGAAAGCATCATTATTGATAAAACCAAAATTCGTTATAAAGGCGTGATTGTCGGCACAGTTAAGAAGATCGAACTCGCTGCTAGCGGAGGGGTTGATGTGCTCGCTGAAATTGAATCCCACGCCACCTTTATGCTGCGGGAAAAAACTACTTTTTGGCTTGTTTCACCTAAAGCAACCCTTACCTCTATCTCGGGTCTCGACACGCTATTCTCAGGAAGCTATATCAACCTGTTGCCGGGTGATGGTGAGAATACAGATGTCTTTAATGCGCTTAGCGAGCAGCCTATCAGCATTCCAGATAATGCACTGTTAATTAACTTACGAAGTGAGAGCGCGGACTCTATCAGTATAGGGACGCCGCTTTTCTTTAAAAAAATTCAAGTGGGTGAAGTGGCACAGGTACGCCTCAGTAACAGCGCTGAGTATGTTAATATAAAAGCCTTTATTGACAAGAAATACAGCCACTTAATCAAAAAAGAGAGCGTATTTTGGAATATCAGCGGGTTAAACGCAAACCTGTCGCGATCAGGCCTTGAATTCAAACTCGACAGCCTATCTTCATTAATTGCCGGCGGCATTACATTCAGTTCACCGCAGGAGAGTGCACCTATCAGCGCACATTCGGTATTTAAATTATTTAAAAACCTTGAGCAAACAGAGATGGGGCTTGCCATTGAACTGACCATCAATAATATAACTAATCTGCCCAAAGGTGCGGGTATTTTATTTAAGGGCCACGGTATTGGACGCATTACCGATATTGAGTATTCCATAGAGAAAAAACTGTTTGTGGCGAACGCGGTGATAAATCCGCAATTTAGTGAAATGATCACTGAAAATGCACAGTTCTGGCTGGAAAAAACGTCAATTTCATTTTCTAAAATAGCCAATTTAAGCAATGTAATTACGGGGGATTATATTGCATTTTCTCCCGCTCTTTCAGCCGCGAGCCGCGCCAAAAAAAGCACCCGCTTTGTCGTACAGGAAGCACAGCCTCAAATCGCGCCCGTATTAACTTTACGCCTGTTAGCTGAGGATGCTTCCGGTCTCAATGCGGGCGACCCAATCACCAGCCAGGGCATTAAAATAGGTGAAATCCGTCAGCTGAAGTTCTCCGCTAGCGGACAGTTTATAGAAACGGCTATTCATATCTATCATCAGTATCAATACCTCATTAATAAAAACAGCCAGTTCTATTTGCTCAGTGGTGTCAATGTCAATGCCTCCTTAAAAGGGCTGAAGATACAGACAGCCCCACTTGAAAACATCCTCTCCGGTGGCATTGGTTTATATAACTCACGACCGGTTAAAAAATCGGAGGCAAGCAATGAGATTAGTGATAATCACGCCTTTAGACTCTACCCTTCCAAAGAGATGGCAAAATTAGGTAAGAACATTTTTACTGCGCCACTAAGCGTTTCACTATTGAGTAAACAACTACCTTCCGTCAGCGAAGGCTCACCTGTTTATTACCATAAACTCCCGATTGGCGAAGTCAGTGCATTTTCTATTGATGACTCCGGCTTAATGCGTACAAAATTAACTATCAAAGGTCAATATAAACACCTGATCAGCGACAACAGCGTATTTTGGACCGTAAGTGGCATTGATATAGACGCAGGACTGTCGGGTATTAAAATTCAGGCAGAGTCCTTACTGGCTATCGCCAGTGGCGGGATTGCTGTTGATTTTGCCGCTGACAATATAAGCAATAAATACAGGAACGGATCATACAGGCTTTTTGATAATGCCGAGCAAGCAACCCAACCCCGTCACACCATCAGCATTGTCTTTGAACAGGCCTATGACCTGCAAGTTGGCAGTAAGTTAAGAATCAAAGGCGTGGTCATTGGAAAAATCAAAGAATTAACCCTGACCAAAGAAAATAAAGTACAGGCGCTGGCCGAACTGCAAACACCGTTTGCCAACCAGGTTGCAAAAAAAGGCAGTCGTTTTTGGATTATCCGCAGTGAACTCTCTTTGTCTGGCGCGAAAAATTTATCAACCTTAGTCACAGGTGTTTATCTGAACGTACTACCCGGTAATGGTGCACCCGAAAATAAATTTATGGGAGAAGACAGCGCGCCAAGCATCGCATTACAAAATATTGGCACGCCATTTATATTGCTTGCCGATAATGCCGGCTCTACAGATATAGGCAGCCCGGTTTACCACCGCCAAATTAAGATTGGCGAGGTGATGGATAAACAACTTTCCGATGATGCTTCCGGTGTAGAGATCACTGTCAATATTTACCCGCAATATACCCATTTAATTAGAAAAAACTCTATATTTTGGCCGGCTTCCGGGTTTAATTTAGATGTGGGTATCACTGGCGCCACCTTAACATCAACCTCTCTGACCTCCTTAATTAAAGGAGGGATCAGTATGAGTACAAGCGATAAGCAAGCTTTACAGCCCATGAGTGATGCCTATGCGCGTTTTCAGCTGAAGAAAGAGATGGATGACGACTGGCTTGAATGGAAACTCGTCATACCTAAGCCGTAAATGTAATGTATATATATCCAAACAGCCTCAACAGACAGAAATGTGCATCTTGAGGCGATTTGGATATAACGCACACTTTGGGTGTGCGTTTTTTTAAGGATTAATAATGGATAGTAACCCCCTTTTACCACAACCTTTTATCGATAAAATGAGCGCAATTTTACCAGCACATCTTGATATAACGGATTTGATAACATTCTGTCAGCGTCCGCTGCGTCGTGCAATCCGGGTCAACACACTGAAAATATCTGTCAATGATTTTAAGCAGCGCGCCATCGAACAGGGCTGGGAGTTAACGCCAATTCCATGGTGTGCGGAAGGTTTTTGGATTGCAGTTGAAAATGAAATCAGCCCGCTGGGTAATAGCGCAGAGCATTTAGCCGGGCTTTGTTATCTTCAGGAGGCAAGCTCTATGCTTCCCGTTACTGCGTTGTTTCATTTTTTTACCCCCTCTGATGCGGCCATACTGCTGGATGCAGCGGCAGCGCCTGGCTCTAAAACCACGCAAATGGCAGCGCAGATGGATAATCAGGGGCTGATTATCGCCAATGAGTTTTCTTCCAGCCGTATTAAAATGTTACATGCCAATATCCAGCGCTGCGGTATCAAGAATGTGGCATTAAGTCACTTTGACGCGCGCGTATTTGGACAATGGTTGCCCGATACCTTTAATGCCATTTTATTAGATGCCCCCTGCTCAGGGGAAGGCACTGTGCGTAAAGACAGATATGCCATGAAAAACTGGAGCCAGTCTTCCATTCTCGAGATTGCAGCCATGCAGCAGGAATTAATATTAAGCGCTTTTCATGCGTTAAAAGAGGACGGTATTCTAATCTATTCCACCTGTACATTAAGCCATGAAGAAAATCAGGATGTCTGCCATTTCTTAAAGAACAGATTCCCGGATCATATTGAATTTTTAGATCTGACGGCACTTTTTCCGGATGCTGATAAAGCATGCACTAAAGAGGGATTTCTGCATATATGGCCACAGATCTATGACAGTGAAGGCTTCTTTGTCGCGGCCATAAAAAAAACCAAAACCAGCACAGTGGAGCGCGCCGCAAAACGTTTAGGTAAGTTTCCTTTTATCCGGCCGACCAGGCAGAAAGAGCAAACACTCTATGACTACTTTGCCAGCCAGTTTGCCGTTACCAATATTAAAGGTATGTTATATCAGCGCGACAAGGAATTCTGGCTGTTTCCCGAGCCTATCAAACCTCTGATTAACGAGTTACGGTTTTCACGTTTAGGTATCAAGATTGCAGAAGAGTTCGGCACAGGGCGTAAAAGTGGCTTTAAAACTACCCATGAGTTTGCCAGTTGTTTCGGTGATGATAGCAATAGCATAAAACTTGCACTCAGCGCCGAACAGGCACAGGCGTTCTATCAGGGACGGGATATTCACAATCTGCAGGCAAACGGAGCGACAGGGGAGGTTTTATTAAGTTACCGCAGTAATGTGGTTGGCTTAGGGAAAGCACTCAGTGACAGAATTAAAAACAGTCTGCCACGAGAACTGATTCGCGATAATAACTTATTTAAAAAATAGATGAATATTTAATGAAAGTACTGCCACTGCATATAAAATTCTTGCTTTATACAGGATTGATAATAAACGCGCTGGGGATCCTATTGGTCCTGTATTTGATTAAATCAGCGTTAAATATCAATCTACTGGAGAACTTCTCATTTGGTGTGTGGGATTGGTTTAAGAACGCTGTATTAATCCCCTATCAAGCTTTTTAAAAACAGACACTATCATTAATAAAAACGGGGTGTTGCAGAAAATGCACCACCCCGTATCTGTTTGCGCCATAGCACCATCATCAAGAAAGTGGCTATTGCGCGTAGTAACTATGACTTAGTTTGGCTCTCCTGAGCATAACCATAATAATCGAAATAACCCAGATCGCGATTTTCAGCTTTAGCTTTGTTAATATCTACTCTATTTAAAACAATACCATCAACTTTTGATTCAATTGCTAATAAACGGGATAACCCCTTTTTCACCACACTCTTTTTAGTCATATCAGAGCGCACCACATAGATAATTGAATCAGCTTGTTTTGCCAGCACCAATACATCACTGACTGCCAGTGTGGGTGGGGAATCGATAACAATGCGATCATATTTATCACGCAAGGCGTCTAAAAGTGCCGCAAACTTATTAGATGATAACAACTCCAGGGGATTCGCCGGAATAGAGCCTGCCGGTAAAATATCTACTCCCGATTCCTCGTCATGAATAATGACATCTTCCAATGTTGTTGTACCTGATATTAAATTTGATAGACCGGGCTCATGGGGTGGAAGATGGAGTAAAGCAAGAAAACTTGGTTTACGCATATCCCCTTCAATCAATAGTGTTTTTTCCATCTGCCCCAGGGCAAATGCGATATTTATTGAGGTCGTTGTCTTGCCTTCACCCGGAATCGAAGAGGTGACCAAAACTATTTTATGTTTATCATCACTGTGTGATAAAACAAACCCCGTTCTTATGGTCCTGACGGCTTCTGTAAACCCGCTATATTTATCTTCAAAATAAGCATGCATTGGCAGTGATTGTTTACGTTTAAGTGCAATTAACGGTAACAAGCCCAGCAAACCTACACCCAGTTCATTTTCAACGTCAAAAGCCGCTCTAAAGGTATCGTTCAGTGCGTCGAGTATAAGGGTTAATAAAAGCGCCAAGCCAAAAGATGCGACAAAAGCTAACGCAATTATCAGTTTTTTATTGGGTTTAACGGGCACTAAAGGGATCTCGGCTTGATCCACAATACGTGCAGGTTGTACCTCAAGATCCGTGGTAATGTCCATCTCTTTATAGCGAGCCAAAAATGTATCATAAAGATTACGGTTCGCTTCAACTTCACGTTTAAGCCTTAAATACCCTTGTTCTTTGTTACTGACATTCTGGAACTTCGCTTTCTCGCTATCCAGCTCGTTTTTTAAACGACGTTCATTATCGGTTGCAGCATTAAACTCTTTGCGAAACCCAAAAACTAATTTATCAACGTTTTGTTTTAAATTCTTTTGCACCGCAACAAGCTCAGCTTCTGCTGCAACTAATTTAGGATGCTTTTTACCATATCGGAAACTAATCTCTGAATACTTCTGCTCCGCTTCAACTTCAATACGTTTTATATCTTTGATCAGAGGATGGTTGCTTATCTCAGGCAAACTTAACAGTGAATTAATATCACCGGTTTTCAGACGACTGATAAACAGCTGCAGCGTTTCTGCTTCAAAACGGTCTTTTTTCGCTTTTAAGTAGCTGCTGGTTAAGTTTTCTAATTCATCACTGGCAATACTGCGTACCCCTTTTGACTCAATATCAATCAGGTCCTCTTTAATACGGTATTGCTGTAATTCTGTAATTGAAAGCTCTATTTTTGCCCGTAACTCCTGCAGACGCCCCTTTAACCAATCCGCCGCTTTTTTTGTCGAATTAAGCTTTGCAGATATCTCCTGGTTAATATAAACATCAGCCACAGTATTGGCAACAAGCGCAGCTAATTTAGGATCTTGTGCTTCGAAAGAGATATTGACCAATTGTGTTTTATTAATAGGCTCGATAGATAACCTATTTTGAAAGTTAGCAATCAATTTTACCTTGGCAGTACGCGCATCAAAAACATCATCATCATAAGTACGCTCTGTGGTAGCAGGTAAAAATGAGCGCACGTAGGTTTTTAATTTGCTGACCAAGCTAACCTGACCATCGCCCATAAACTCCGGATGATCGGCTAATTCCAGTTTATCAATTACCCGCTCTGTCACCGAGCGAGATTTTAGTATTTCAAACTGTGTTAAGAAGTAGTCTTTACGTGAACTATCAAATGAATTAACAGAGTCGATAGAAACTGTTTTATCCTGGTTTGCTTCGATAATCAGAGAGCCTGTAGCACGATAAATTGGGGGTAACCCCACCACAAATACAGCAGCAAGTATGGTCGTAAGAAGAGCAAAGCATAATATTTTCCACTTTGCTTTCATCATGACTCGCCAATAAATTTTTAAATCTATAATTTTCTCGTGCTTAAAGTCATTAGGTTGCTTTATTAACTGCATATAATTGAGAATCCGTAATAATTAATTTCATGCTAAAAGAAACTTTGCTCAATAGTGATAATGTCACCTGGGTAGATGCTGTAGGCAACATCGACATTTTTGCCCTTTCCTCTTCCTTTATCACTATTGGCACGCTTAATGTAAATTTTTGATCGTGATGCCCTTTCTGTATAGCCCCCCGCTAACGCAACGGCTTGATCAATATTTAGACCGGGTTTATAAGGATATGCGCCGGGTTTTTCTACTTCACCGTGGATATAAAATGGCCGGTAACTAATAATATCAATCTGAACCGAAGGATTTATCAGGTAATCGCCCTGTAAACCATCATGAAGGACCTTTTGAACCTGAGCCGTCGTTTTTCCGGTCACAGAAACGCGTCCCACTAGGGGAAAGTTGATAGAGCCATCATCACTTATCACTAATTCCACAGTGAGATCTGGCTCATTATAAACAAGGATCCGAATCTCATCGCCGGCATCCAAAATATAATTTTTAGGCTGCGCTGCCTGTAGGTTTGCGGCTTGTAGGTTTAAAGAAACACAAACAAGCATTAATAGGGTAATTAATTTAATCATAATGAAACAGACACACCTAAATTAACTGCATTTTTATCGTAGCTGATACCGATGGCATCAGAATCTTTGTCGCTATATGCATATCCGGCCGTAAGTTTTAACCAGCGCGTAATGTCATAGCTTAAGTCTAACATCGCAGTGCTCGTCTCATCTTGACGATCTGCACCAATATAGTCTTCATTGCTATATAAAAACTGCAGCCCTGATGTTAACTGCTCAGACCAATGATGTGCCCAAGCTAAAGAGCCACCATATGTTTCAATATAATCGCCGACAGTGTCCGATTCCTTGGCAAGGCGGTTAACACGTGCAGAAAATTCTGAATAAAGAAGCGGCTCCCAAGCCACACCTAATTCAACAGTGCTACCGTTAAAACTTTCCCGGCTTGCATCATCAAAAGATTTATGCTGGTAACCCACCTTCGCTTTACCCGTTGTTTTAGCTAAACCTACCCACTTCAGACCTATCATAGCCTGGCTGTCCTGGTTATCACGGCTTGCATCACCCGGATCTGTATATTTATAGCTGAGATCCGTACTACTAATATCAAAGGTTAAAGCAGTAACCTGACCTAATTCATATTCAAGATCAGTAAATAAGCGTAATGACGTTGCATCCCGATATTTAGTTTGCTCGGTGAAGTTTTGATATTTTTTATCCGCAAAATTTATCCCGGCTCCCAGTCGGGCCATCGCACTGAGCGCACCAAATTGATAATATCCGTTGCCGTTAATCTGGTTATATTTAAGGGGCTCATCAAAAGTTAATGCATTACCTTCTGTTAAGCCTGTACCACGATTTTCATGCGTATTTTCAATACTCACTTTAAAATCAGTACGCTGCCTTGATGTGTATTCAGTATGCGCTAATAAAGCAAAACGTTGATCAAGAAAGTTATCATCACTATTATTTGAATAATTAGCAGAGGTTAATGAGTACAAACCACCATATTGATTAAGACCATCATCGCTACCAAATTTAATAGTGGGTTTTAAAAGGTAAATAGAAGAGGAGATTGGATTAGTACCACTGTTGTAAATATTATCCTCATAGCGGTAAATAGTGTTAATTTGCGGCACCATAGAAAAACCATCCGTTAACTTAACAGGTGCAGGATCAAAGCGTTGAGCAGACACTGAAGCGCTCCCAAGAATCGCAATGCTTAATGTGGCGAATATTTTCAATTCCATTCCCATTTCCTTTTCCGTAAATAATCGAATCACACTCTTTTGTGTAATTTATATTTATGATGAACTAGTAATTTATATTTATGATGGACTAATAACAGCAAGCTGATTATTAATAGGCGTTTTTATGCAAAAACCCTTTGAAGATAGTTAAGAAAATTATTTTTCCGTCCAAAAGAACAGACCAATTACGAATATATTCAAGATCAAAATCAACCCGTTTTTCCATCTTATCAAGAGTATCGGTTTCACCGCGCCAACCATTAATTTGCGCCCAACCTGTGATACCGGGTTTGACTTTGTGACGTAACATATAAAAATCAACTTTAGATCGATACTCTTCATTATGGGCAACGGCATGAGGACGAGGTCCAACTATCGACATATTTCCCTGTAATACATTTATAAATTGTGGTAATTCATCTAATGAGGTGCCGCGCAAAAAAGCGCCTAAGCGCGTGATGCGTGTATCACCTTTTGTCGCTTGTTTTACCACAGCACCATTGTCCGCAACAGTCATCGACCGAAACTTCCAGACATTAATTGATTTACCATCTAAACCATAACGTTTCTGTTTGAAAAATACCGGTCCAGGCGAATCTAATTTAATTAAAATTGAGATAATTAGCATCGGCAAAGCGATCATAAACAATATAATCATTGAACCGAAAATATCTTCTAAACGCTTTGCTAAAAAAGACAAACCGTTCATAGGTGATTCATAAACACTGATCGTTTGTGTTTTACCAACGTACGATAGGCGTGCGTTTAACAGGTTGAAAGTGAAGAAATCAGGTACCACATAAACATCAACTGTTGTATCACCCAGTGAACGTAAAATACCTTCAATACGTATTTGCGCGGCTAATGGAAGCGCAATATAGACCACATCAAAGTTACCCTCTTTGGCTAAACGGACGCCCGTGTCAACAGTCCCTTTGAGATGTTGATGATACTTTTCGGGTACACGTTCAATTTCACGATCATCAAAAAATGCACTGAGGGTAAAGCCAGTTTCAGGATGATTAACAAACTCGTTTGCTAATCGCTCACCAGATTCTGTTAAACCTATGATAGCTACTTTTCTGGTATTAAAACCTTTGCGCCGACGACTAAAAAGGTACTGGCGGAACGCCATGCGCCACCCCACTAACACCACAGCACAAGCAATAAACC
>Ga0075011_10000756_pt1 | contig 17154 bp, 13 predicted proteins | sample TARM_MetaG_T_14_FD_72354 | JGI IMG/M metagenome (GOLD analysis project Ga0075011, IMG submission 72354) | Freshwater microbial communities from Pennsylvania, USA, analyzing microbe dynamics in response to fracking - TARM_MetaG_T_14 | ecosystem: Environmental > Aquatic > Freshwater > River... | reverse complement strand
CGGTCCGCTTCGGTGTCCAAGCTCAATGATACCGAATTTGAAGTGAAACTGGGCGAGCCGCTGCCGCCTGAGGCGGGCAAACCGGCCCCTATTGCGGCGACAGTGCTGCTCAAGGCTATGGCAGACTTCATGGGCGGTGAGGGTCTGTGGGACGATACCGGCTGCTTTCACCGGGCCGGAGTGCTCAACCCGGTATCCATGCAGGTGTTGCACAGGGCCGAAGACATTGGCCGACACAACTGCCTTGACCGCCTTGCCGGCTGGGCAAACAGATCCGGCGAAGAACTCTCGGACAAGGTGCTGCTGGTATCAGCCCGCGTCACCTCCAGCCTGTGCGCCAAGGCGCTTCGGGCAGGCTTCCGCTTCATCATCAGCCGGTCTGCCGTCACCACGGCTTCGGTAGACATGGCCACGGAACACGGGGCCACGCTGGTCGGATTTGCCAGAGACAGAGAAGGACGCTTTTCCGTTTTCACAGACAAGGAAGGCAGGATTATCGAGTGAGCGAAGGTGCGACCGAACCCCTGACAGGCATTGTCCTTGCCGGAGGTCTGAGTACCCGGCTCGGAAACGACAAGACTGTGCTGCGTCTGCACGGCGAATCCGGCCCGGACATGTTGACCCGTGCTTGCGGCCTGCTTGCACAGGTAACAGACGAAGTTTGGATTTCCGGTCGCACCACCAAGCCAAGGGCCAACGGCTATTTCTGGATTTGTGACGAACAGGCGGGCCTTGGCCCTATCGGGGGAGTTGTTACCGCGTTGCGCGCAGCCCAGGGGCCGGTCATGGTGCTTTCGTGCGACCTGCCGTTCATGGACGAGCAAACCCTTGCCATGCTGATAGAAAAGCGCAGGGAAAGAACGGAAAACACCCTCATGACCACCTTTCTGCAGGTGGAGACAGGATTCATCGAATCCCTTGTGGCCATATACGAATTTGCCGCCCTGCCCCACTTTGAGGCAGCCATAGAACGCGGACTGTTCAAATTAAGCCGCGTCATAGACAAATCGGCACAACTGCATATACCCTACACCAGTAAGGATTCGCTCCCCTTCTTCAACATCAACTATCCTGCCGACCTTGAAATGGCCCGCAGAATCATAGCAGCCTTATGACCAAATCAATGCCCGCCAATCCCGCCGATATTGCCGTGCCCTCCCGGACCGTTTCTTCCGAGACGGATGCCTTTCGACGAATTGCGGACAGCCATGGACGTACGGTTGACTATCTGCGTCTGTCCGTGACTGACCGGTGCAACCTGCGCTGCATGTATTGCTGGAGCAGCGAGCACATGCAGTTTCTGCAGCACAACGACATTCTGACCTATGAAGAGATTCTCCGTCTTGTGGATCTGGTCGTGGAAATGGGCATTTCAAAAATCCGGCTGACCGGTGGTGAACCGTTTGCACGCAAAAACATCCTGCACCTCATTGAGCAGATGCTTATGCGTCATCCGCACCTTGATCTGCGGCTCACCACCAACGCCACCCTGCTTTCCGGCAAGGTGCAGGCGCTGAAGGATGCCGGAGTGCGGTGCCTGAACATCTCGCTGGACACCTTCAACCGGCAGAAATTTCAGCATATCACGGGGCGCGACATGCTGCGCAACGTAACCCGGGCCATAGACGAGGCGCTGGCGCTGGACATGCATGTAAAGTTGAATGCCGTGGCGTTGAAGGGCATTAATGACGATGAGCTGCCCGTATTCATAAATTTTGCCAAGCGCAACCCTGTGGATGTACGGTTCATCGAGTTCATGCCCATGGGCAACTGCAACCGTTGGACGCAGGAAAATTTCTGGTCCGCCGCCGATATCCTTGCCGCAGCCCGCGAATATGTGGAACTTACCGCACTTGGTGCCGGTGAGCGGAAATCAGGCCCTGCCCGCCTGTATGGTATCGAGGGTGGCAAAGGCAGACTGGGCGTGATATCCCCCATGTCCAACCACTTCTGCAACGACTGCAACAGGCTGCGCATAACCTCGGACGGCAGACTGCGCACCTGCCTGTTCTCCGACAAGGAATACTCCCTGCGCCCCCTGCTGAGAAACCCCAAGCTCGGTGAGCGGTTTATCCGCACGGTGCTGGAACGGGCCAACAGCCGCAAGCCGCTGGGCTACAAAATTCTGCAGAAGATGCGCGAACATACCGTGGCCGACAAGCGCATGAACGCCATTGGCGGCTAACGGGCAGACACCATATTCTATGCCGACCAGACGGTCCGATTCGAAAGAGTCGGACCGTTTTTCCATTAGAGCCATGATCTTCACAGTGCACGGTGCTTATGGGCGCGTTCCCGCACGGACTAGCCGGTACGCAAAGCAATAATGAAAAAAGCCCGGTCCATATGGACCGGGCTTTCAGATCGTTTGCATGCGGCAAACAGTGTCGGCTTAGAAGCCGAAACCGTCGTCGCCGGCACCGGAAGCGCCGAAACCGAAGGTATCCGGAACTTCGCCGGAGGAAGCGGGCTCATCAAAGCCAGCGGGGGCTTCGGCAGCGGCTTCACCAGCAACAGCGCCTGCTGCAACAGCGGCACCGACGGGCAGGTTGGCCAGAGCTTCCTTGAGACCCTTGGAAACCATATCCTTAACGGAGGATTCGATTTCCTTCTCGTTGATGGCAACCTTGCCGTCGAAGGTCTTCAGTTCCTTCTGAGCGGCGGTCAGGTCAGCCTTGGCCTTGTCCAGCTTTCCGGTCAGGTCGGTAACCTGCTTTTCAAGAGAGCCGGCCTTGCCTTCAAAGGGAGCCAGAGCGGCAACCTTGGCCTTCAGATCTGCAACTTCGGCAGCCTGAGCGGCGATGGTGGCCTTGGATTCAGCCATTTTATCCAGCACTACGGAAATGCCGGCCATTTCAGCTGCGGGAATGGGTTCAATGGAAACGTTGTCACCAAGGGTGGCAACCTGCTTCTGTGCCCACTCTTCAAACGCCACTTCTTCGCTGTAAGCACAGGCCATGAAGCGGGGTTCGAGGCTGTAGAGCCAGCCCTTAGCAATGGGGGCTACTGCGCCGAGCTCTTCAGTGGAGAGTTCGCGCTGAGCAAGGTAGCCAAGCAGATCGGCGACATCAGCACCGCTCTTGCCGGCGATTACACCAAGGATGGTTTCCATTTTGAAAACCCTGCGTGCTTCTTCAGACATTTGGGCCTCCTATAATCAAGGAAAGAATATTTTCTTGTTGAAGTCTTTTCTTGACGCGCTCCCGCTCGAGCGGGAGCGCTTGTCGTTTTCTAACGGCGTCCCATGTGACGCACATAGGTCAGGGCTGCGGTGCGGTATACCAGATGGCCCAACTTGGACCAGGGCAGGTATGCAAAGAGCATCCACACGGTGACCAGGTGCAGGTAATACACGGTGTACGCGATCTGGGGGATGCCAGCCAAGCGGAAGAGCTCGGAAAGCACGCCGGTCAGAGCGACAGCCCAGATGACATTAAGCAGATACCAGTCGTAGTAGTTGGACTTGGTCTTGGCCGCATCCTGTGCACGACGACGGTTGGTCAGAATTGCCATGCCCGAAAGGAGCATGATGGCACCAACGTTGGCCAGAATCTTGACCGGATGGGTCAGATGCAGCGGGGTATGAATGGCGTAGTCGGGGAACAGGTAACCACCCCAGTGGCCTGCTGCAACTATGCCGGTCACAACCATCAGTGCAAGGAAGGCGTAGAAGACCAGCATGTGACCGGCCTTGCGGTCGGAACGGTCATCGCCGCAGTCCTTGAACTTCTTGTGGGTCATGATCTCTTCGAACAGAACGTCCTTCAGGCACATGAGCAGAGGCTTCTGCTTGCCCAGCACCAGCGTGGTGCCTTCCGGCTTGAAGGAGTTGATCAGGTTCTTCGTGCCCTTGAAGAAGCAGAAGACCATGCTGAAGAAGGTGACCATGAAAATGGGGTCAATGGTAAAGTCGCCGGGGAACAGCAGACCGTATACGATGTCACCGGCTTCGGTAACAGGGAATGCGGTGCCGAGCTGACCTGCGCGGATAAACCACACAATCGCCCACAGAATCGCCGGAATGGCGATCAGGTTGATCAGATACTTGGGGCTGCTCATCCACTTCCCGATGGCGGGGAAGAGGTTAACGCGCTGGTACGCCATATTGCGCAGGGCGCTGAGCAGGTCACCGGGTTTGGCACCACGGGGGCACAGGTCGGAACAGGTGCCGCAGTTGTGACAAAGCCAGATGTCAGGGTTGTTGATGAGTTTTTCCTTCAAACCCCAGGAAGCCCAAACCATTTCCTTACGCGGATATGGGTTGCTTGCCGGAGAGATGGGGCACGCCACGCTGCAGGTTGCGCACTGGTAGCACTTCTTGAGCGAGTCCCCACCAACAGCTTGCAACTCTTTTACAAACTGAAGATCAGGTTGGATTCTTACGGACTGAGCCATGTTCCATCTCCTCCTAGTAGCCCTTGAACGGGTTCGGACCCTTTTCGAAGATCATCTGCATGAACTCTTCGATCATGCCCGGCACCTTGTCGTACTCGTCGATGGCGACTTCGTACTGTTCCACACGGTCGGGTTCAACACCGAGGCGGTTGAGGGTCTCGGCGATGTTGTCCTTACGGCGGTTACAGATTTCAGAGCCCTTGACGAAGTGGCACTGGTAGTCGTCGCCGTATTTACAACCGAGCAGCATAACGCCGTCGATACCCTTTGACATGGCGTCCGCAACCCAGATGGCGTTAACGGAACCAAGACAGCGCACAGGAATGATACGCACGTAGGGGCTCCACTTCTTGCCACGGATGGCGGCCATATCCAGCGCCGGGTATGCGTCATTTTCGCAGGCGAGGATGATGACACGGGGACCGCCGGTTTCCATGTTATCCGGAACGTATACTTCGCGGATCATGGTGCCGATCTGGTCAACATTGTAGTTGTCGAAGGATATTACGCGCTCGGGGCAGGCACCCATGCAGGTACCGCAACGACGGCAGCGGCTGTAGTTCGGCAGCGGCGTACCCTTTTCATCGTCGTCCAGTGCGCCGAAGGGACATTCTTCGGTACAACGCTTACACTGGGTGCAGCGGACAAAGTTGAATACGGGGTAGCTGAGGTCGCCGGAACGGGGATGCACAGAAACACCACGGTTGGAGGACTCGATACACTGAATCGCCTTGAGGGTGGCGCCGATGGCGTCTTCTTCAGCGGCATCCAGCATCATGGGCTGACGTACACAGCCTGCTGCGTACACACCGGTACGGCGGGTTTCGTAAGGGAAGCAGATGTAGTTGGAATCTGCGTAGCCTTCGAAGAGTTCCAGATCGGGGAAGTTCGGGCCCTGACGGTACACGAAGTTCATGATCGGGTCCTTGGCCGTGGCGGGTACGAGGCCCGTGGGCAGAACAACCATGTCTACGGCAAGTTCGACGTCGCCGCCCATCAGGGTGTTTGCGGCAGAGATGACGATTTCGTCGCCATCAGCGGCAATGCCCTTGATGTCAGCCTTGGACATCATGATACCGAGGCGGTTCTGCGCAGCCTTGTAGTAGCGCTCGTGAATGCCCTGAACAACCATGGAGTCGTACAGGATGAAGGCCTGACCGTCTTCAAAGGTATCACACACGTAGTTGGCCTGCTTGAGGGCAACCACGGAGCTGATGGCGTTGGAGATGGGCAGGTGGCGAACAGACTCAAGGTCCTTGTGAACGTACTTGGGTGCTTCTTCGCCCTCTTCCTTCTTTGCTGCTTCAGCCGGAGCTTCCTCGCAGATGGGGGCGTAGATATCGCCGCCGTCAACAAGGCCGGTATTCAGCACAAAGGCAACGCGCTTTGCGGAAAGGGTGCCTTCCTTGGCCATCTTTTCGAACTCGGCGGCCGTAACCACGTTGGGTACGCTGCCATAGCCGAGGGGGGCAAGCACCTTGGTGTTCTGGGGTACCCAGCCGGCAGCCAGAACCACGGCACCGACAGGGAACACTTCGCCCTTCACGGTTGCCTTGTACTGACCGGGCAGGCCTTCCAGACGCTCAAGACGTGCGCCGGTAATGACCTTGATCTTTTCATTGCCGGTAACGTCGGCAATCTTCTTTTCAATGCCGGTTTCATGGGCATCGGTATAGGGATATTCAAGCGGAGCGGTCTTCAGCATGCCCAGGGCCTTGCCACCGAGTGCTGCGTCCTTTTCCACCAGAATGACATCATAACCGTAGTCGGCAGCCTGCTTGGCAGCAGTAAGACCGGCCCAGCCACCGCCGATGACCATGATGGTCTTGACGGTTTCGAACTCCGGAGGAGTGGGAACCTTGGTCTTCTGCAGCTTGAACACGCCCATGTTCACATAGTCTTTGGCGAGGAGCATGAGCAGTTCAGGAGCATCGTCACCGGCTTGCGGCACGGAACCATCTGCGTCCATGAAAGCCATGGCACAGTGTTCGCGCAGGTTCACACGGTCAACGATAACGCCTTCGAAGTCATACAGGTCCCAGTCGACACGGGGAGAGGCACCGCACAGCAGAACGCCGTCCAGACCTTCTTCCTCAATGTCGGCGCGGATCTCTGCACGGGCGCTTTCCGCAGCGAGAACGGGGAATACCTTCGCCACGGGGCAGGCACCGCCGAACTTCTTGCCAACGTGCGCAGCAAGCTCTTCGCCATCAATGATGCCAAGAGCTGACTGGTCAAAATATACGCCTATTTTATCGGCCATTATCTACTACCTCCCTCGCACAGTCTGGATGGCTTTAAGCGCGGCGCTAGTGCCGGACTGCGCGGTGCGCATGACGTCCAGGGGCTTTGTGGCGCAACCGGCGGCAAAAATGCCCTTGGCTTCGCCGCCAACGACGAAACCGTCCTCATCCAGCTGAACACCAAACGGATTCTTTTCACCGGACAGGCTGGGCTGCATACCGGTAGCCAGAACCACCATGTCGTGGCGGACCTTCTTCTTCGTACCCTTCACAGCGTCTTCAACTTCCACGATCACGTCACCGGAGGCTGCGTCGCATTCAACGCCGGCAACCTTGCCCTTGACGAGGTGGATCATGTCGTCCGCGGTGACCTTGCGCATGAACTTGTCATAGCGGCCGGGCGTACGCAGGTCGATGTAGTAAATGGTAACCTCTGCATCCGGATACTGTTCACGAACATACAGAGCCTGCTTGAGGGAGGCCATGCAGCAGATGTAGGAACAGAAGTTCAGATGGTTCTGGTCACGGGAACCGGCGCACTGGACAAAGGCTATCTTCTTGGGAGCCTTGCCGTCGGTGGGGCGCTGGATCTTGCCATCGGTGGGGCCGTTGGGGGCGGCGAGACGCTCAAGCTGCATGTTGGACACACAGTTTTTGATCTGACCGGCACCAAGATTGCTCAGATTGGTGACGTCATAGGGCTTCCAGCCGGTGGCGATAACGATGCTGCCCACGTTCAGTTCGAGGGTCTTCTCGGCTTCATTCATGTCACAGAACGCGCTGGACCCCACCTTCAGCTTGTCAGCCTTGGTGAGGGCGTCTTTTTCGAGGACGTAGCGGTTGGGGAAGCCGAACGGAGTGTCCATGTAGAGGGGCTTGCGGGTGGAGAGACCGAAGTTGAAATCATCGGTCACTTCGCCTTCAAGGCTCTCTGCAAGGCCGGCCATGTCGGCGCTGCTGGGGGCAGTGCCGCGGGGCTGAATAGACAGGGTAACGGTGAAGTTGCCTGCTTCGCCCGCCACAGATTCCACCGTGGCCTGGGTAAAGAATTTAACATTGGGGTTTTTCTTGATGCGCTGGAACTGAATTTCCAGACCACAGGACGGAGGGCAGAGCTTGGGGAAATATTTATTCAGCTGTGCCACCCGGCCGCCAAGAAATGGGCTTTTCTCGACGATGTACACTTCGTAGCCGAGTTCCGCAGCTTCCAGAGCGGCTGTGATGCCGCTGAAGCCGCCGCCGACGACGAGTATGGAGTTGGACATTCTTGCTATCCTCCCTACGGATGTTTCGGGCCAATTCGACAAAACGGCCTAAGCCCAGACAATAAGGCATTTAAACTTACTGCCCTGGCTTAGACCGTCTGGGTCAGGGAAGAAAATGGGCGGTTGCGGTTTCCCGCAACCGCCCGGGTAATCTAAGACCTACTCAGATACTAAGCAGTGGGAATGATCTGGTAGTAGGGCTTCTTGAAGATGGTGGTTTCACCGGTCTTCACGTCGTACTTCGAGTTAACGAAGCACTTCCACTTGGAGTCGTCCAGGCCCATGAAGTCTGCACGGTAGTAGAAGCCGGGGTAACGGGATTCCGTACGGAACGCGATGTGCTGCATGTGCAGACGAACGGTCCACAGACGGTGGTAGTTTTCCCAGCAACGAAGCAGTTCGTGCAGGTCGCGTGCTGCGAGCTTCAGGGAGTCTTCTTCCAGCATGTCCAGCAGGTGGAAGCCGGTGTTCAGTGCAGCTTCGGAGGTGGTGTAGTAGGTACCTACGCCGCCGCCGTATTCGTCGGTGCACTTAACGAGACGCATCATGAAGTTCTTGGGAGAGATGTACTCGGGGTTAACTACGGGGCAGGTGGAAGCGTCCTTGCCGGCCAGGTAGTTCTTGTAGGGGCGGTAGATCAGGTCAGCAAGGGCCTTGGAGTCTTCAGCGATGGAAGGCTTGTAGTCCTTGTGATCGATGCACCAGCGAACCATCTGCTTGCCGCAGATACGGCCTTCAGCATGGGAACCGGAGGAGAACTTGTGACCGGAAGCGCCAACGCCGTCAGCGCAGGTCCACAGGCCCATAACGGTGGTCATACGGTTGTAGACCTTACCGTTGGCAGCGCGAACCTTGTAATCTTCGGGTACCCAAGTTTCGTCGGGACCGGAGGTCCAGATACCGCAGCAACCGGAGTGGGAACCGAGCAGGTAAGGCTCGGTGGGCATGATTTCAGAACCGGTTTCTTCGGGCTGAACGTTCATGGAGGCCCACAGGTTAGCCTGACCAACACACATGTCGAGGAAGTCTTCCCAAGCTTCTGCTTCGAGGTGCTTCTGCTGTGCGGGGGTCATGGTTTCGAAGGTGGTCTGCAGAGCGGTCTTGGTGTCCATGTAGATGGGACCACGGCCTTCACGCATTTCACGCAGCATCATGTGGTTACGCAGACAGGTGGGGATAACGTGACCCTTAGCGTAGCCGCGATCTTCGTAAGGCTTCAGCATTGCGCGGTTGGTTGCGCAGTAGTCTTCACCCTTGAAGTTGGTAGCCTTGGCCTTGAAGAGCAGGAACCATGCGCCAACCGGGCCGTAACCGTCCTTGAAACGGGCGGGAACGAAGCGGTTTTCCATCATGGTCATTTCAGCGCCAACCTGTGCACACATGGTGTAGGTGGAGCCGGCGTTCCATACGGGGTACCATGCACGGCCAAGACCTTCACCGGTGGAGCGGGGCTTGTACACGTTAACGGCGCCGCCGCAGGCAACTACCATGGCGTTGGTGCGGAAGATGTGAACTTCGTTGGCACGCAGGTTGAAACCTACTGCGCCGGCGATGCGGTTTTCTTCCTTGGCGTCGAGCAGAAGCTTAACGATGAAGATACGCTCCATGATGCGGGCTTCGCCCAGGGCGTTCTTAGCAGCTTCAGCAACGATACACTTGTAGGATTCACCGTTGATCATCATCTGCCAGCGGCCGGAACGAACGCATTCGTCGCCAGCGCGCAGGGACTTACCGGCAGCCTTGGCGGCAGCGCCGTCAAGGTTGTGGCCGTGTTCGTCCTTGATCCAGCAGGGCAGGCCCCATTCTTCGAACAGGTGAACGGAGTCGTCAACGTGGCGGCCAAGGTCGAAGATAAGGTCTTCGCGAACGAGGCCCATAAGGTCGGTACGAACCATGCGAACGTAGTCGTCAGCATTGTTCTTGCCGAGGTAGGTGTTGATTGCGGAGAGACCCTGTGCAACAGCACCGGAACGCTCCAGGGCGGCCTTGTCGATGAGCATGATCTTCAGCTCGGGAGCGTACTTGTCGGCCCAACGGACTGCTTCGAAAGCAGCGCCGCAGTTACCCATACCACCACCAACCATAAGGATGTCAACGTCGTGTTCCTTTACTACCGGCTCAGCGATAGCAACGCCACGGGGCGTTTCCTTAGCAGGAATCATCGGCATGATAATATCTCCTATAGGAAATTTTATTTCGTTACTTTGACCGGGGGCTACCGCTTAAACAGCGGAGGCCTTGCGAACCATGGTGATTTCTGCTTCAGCAACTTCGATCTTCAGGCCCATAGCTTCGATGGGCTCTACAAGAGCGGTTTCGGTGAACAGCAGTTCGTCATCCAGGTTACCGGCTTCGGGCTTGCCTTCGAAGGGCTTGATGGAACCTTCGGGGGTGGTGCGGATCGGGAACTTGAAGCGCTTCACGTTGCCGTTACGGAACTTAACGGTCCACATGATGGAGTCAGCGGAGCGCATGGGGATACAAGTACCGCCCATGGGGGCAAAGTCAGCATAGGGACGAGCGGTGATTGCGCCCTGGGGGCAAATCTTCACGCAGGAGTAGCATTCCCAGCATGCCTCAGGTTCCTGGTTGAAAGCACGCATTGCTTCAGGATCCAGAATCATGAGGTCGTTAGGGCAAATGTACATGCAGGCGGTCTTCTCGCCACCCTTGCAGCCATCGCACTTAGACGGGTCTACGTAAGTCGGCATACCTTAATCCTCCAACACAACGAAATTAAAGGTTTTACCTAAAAGCCTTTTTCCCATTTCGGGTCCATCTTTCGATGGAGGCAAAAAAGCAGTCACAAAATACCTGCCTTTTCTGAAAACTCCATCGAAGCGACGGGACGACACAGACGACTATTCCGTATCGCTTGTGAGAGAAATAACAAAGCGTGAGGCATTCGGTCAAGGGGCTTGTTCGTTTTTTTCACAAAGCCCTCTCAAAACACTGCAACACGCTGATATCACTACATTGTCAAACTCTGCACAGGCCCGAAAACCAACGGCTGGTACCGTACGGTTCATAGCCATTTACATTGATTGGCTCAAGGTTGCAAGTACAGCCCGACTTATTAATGCATTTTTTCACGAAATTCCGGCCAGGCTATTTTTCTAGAATTTCTTCAGAGTTAGCCCTCCCCTGCCCTCAGCTCACAACCCAAACATGTTTGAACAATCAAACCAAATTGTTGCAGAACCTTCATGGCCGGGAAACAGTCGCCTTTCGGGAACGGGCATGCGTTCTCTGCCTGCAGCACAGCAGGTGAACCTATTCGCTTGTGAAGCTTGGCACACACCCCAAAACACTCTTCGACTATATATAATGTATGCAGACAGCTTTTCGGTTACAACTTTGAGGACGTGAAGCCTCATTTGCGCAGCATATTATTCTTGTTGCGGACAGTGCCGTTTCAGGCTAGGTGGAACACCAAACATTCCAATGTTCGATGAAAGGCAAATAGCGATGAAAAAGAATATGACCCTCGTTGAGGAAATCAGCGAAATGGACGTGGACCTGATGAAGCTGCTGGCGCGCCGCTCCAAGCTCATTCAGAAAACCCGTCGTCCCAAGAAGGAAGGCTCCGGCACTTCCGGCATCAGCAGCGAAAAGCAATTACGCCTGCTGTGGGAAGCCAATGCCGCCAAGTTCAGCAAGGACCCCAGACTGGCACGCCAGCTCTTTACCCTTATTCAGGATATAGAGTTCACCAGCAAGTCCGAGTCTGAAGAAAAGACGGAGTTCACCCTTTCTCCCAACCGTAAGCCGGTCAATGTTGACCTGCCCGGTCCTGCGTCTCTCAAAAGCGCACGACTCTGGATGACTCTTGCAGCCACGTCCGGTGCACGGTGCCGTTTGAGAACGCTGCTTACCGCCGACCCCGTTACCGAACTGGTTAAAGCCCTGAGCCAGGCCGGTGCGAACCTGTTCTGGCAGGATGGCGACGTTGTTTCCAAGGGAGGCGAAGCCCTGAGCTTTGCCGACAAGGTCATATTCGCAGGGGACGACACCCTGAATTTTTACCTTCTTGCCCTTCTGGCAGCCGGTCGTCACGGCACCCTCAAATTTACCGGCGACTCCGCCCTCAAGGATGCGGATCTCACCGCCTTCCGCCACTTCCTGCCCCAGATCGGAGCTCGTGTGGCTCACGTTGTACCCCGCTCCAATGGCCTGCCCGTACGCCTTGAATGTTCCGGTGTCATACCCGATGCCATTGCCATTCCTGCCGACCTGCCTGCGGAAGCCGTTACGGCCTGCCTTATCGCGGCCACTTCATGGGATGTTCGCATCACCATCAATCTCACCAACAACGCCCACGCAGAAAACAGCCTCGCGGAAGTGCGCCCCCTGCTTGACCAGTGCGGCGTGCAGTACTCCGGCGGAACGAGCGACTTTACCATATTCCCCGGCCCTGCCACCGTGCCTGCCGAGCCTCAGCTTTCTCTCGACCCGCTCATCGGCACCACCCTGCTTTCCGTACCGGTGTTCACCTCCGGCACCGTGAAACTCGACGGCGTATGGCCTGTAGAGAGTGAAGAAGGCGAAGCCGCCCTTGCCCTGCTCCGCTCCGTAGGCCTGGAAGTAACCGCCCGCGACGGCAAGGTCATTGCTTCCGCCACCGGCGCAGTAGCCAGGGCCGTACAGCCCGACATGGGCCCCCTGCCCGATTCCTACTACCCTCTGAGCGTTGCCATGGCCTGCGCACGCGCCAAGGCCAGCGGCGAAGCTGTGGCCCTGCCCCGCATGCCCGCCGGCATGGACCCCGCTCTGGTAGACGGCTTTGTGGCACAGGCGCACATGCTCATTGATGATGGCAAGGTATACGCCTCCGTCGATGTGCCTGCCGCCCCCCTCTGGAGCAGCCCCGATGCGAACTGGACCATGGCATTTGCCATGCTCGCGTTCCTGAAGCGCTCCATCAAGCTGTCCAACCCCGGCAACATCACCGACCTGATGCCCTCGTTCTGGACGTTCTATAACGGACTGCCCGAGCCGACCATGATGCGCAAGCCCAAGCAGGAGGCCAACAGTGACCAGCCCAAGCGACGCAGAATCATTGCCCAATAGCATTCCGGCCCTCCAGGAGCTTGTTGCAACCTACCAGCAGGAACTGAAAATGCTGGATGAAAAGCAGAAGCGTCTCTTCGAGGCGGAAGATCCGAAGAACGGCATATTCTTCGCCAACGAGATTCACGCCAACCGTCAGGAAAAGAATATGATGCAAGTGCAGATGCAGTTTGCGCAGATTCGGTTGAATCGGTTGAAGATGGAAGCCGAACCGCTCTTCTAGAGTGGTTTGAAGATGAAAGAAAAGCCCCCGATGGAAGCATCGGGGGCTTTTTTTATCTACAGAATTGAATGGAATCTGCTTGCTGCGAGTTCTATCTTGTTAAGCCTTTCACCGACTATATTAAGTCTTGCCAAGTAATGCCCGTTGTTGCCTCTGGCAGGGAGAGCGGGGCCGCCAGCGCGCGGCCCCCTCTCCACTCCCCCCGCGCTTTTTTGCTCATGAAAGGCCGTGCCTTAGGTATAGTCTTCCGCTGACTGTCACTCTACTCACCTTCACCCTTTGCAACTGTCTCGGATGAAAGCTTGCGTTCATCACACCACCCATGGCCTCGACAGCAAAGGGCTTCGGCATGCCGGTTGGCATTTCTCTTTACCAAACCAAATCATATGCTCTAGCGCCAACGCTTTGCATGCTATCGAGGTAAGCTGTGCCTTAATTCCCACAAAACTACAGGCCGATTGGAAGCGCTTCGCTTCCACGGCGGAAGAGAATGATCAGACAACGAATCGCAGGGGCGAGGCAGGGGGAGTCCAGAGGGGGCCTTGCTAAGGGGCGGCACGCCCCGGCTGAGGCCCCCTCTGGTCCTGCTGAAGGCAGCAAAAGGATACAGTAGAAAAGACTTCATTGAGTCGATGAAAGGATAAACACTCCCCCTTCACCACCTCCCTAACAAGCCTTCTCCAACGCCTGCCCCACATCTTCCAGAATATCATCAATATGCTCGATGCCTACGGAGAAGCGAATCAAATCCGGGGTAATGCCACCTGCACGCTGCTGCTCTTCAGTCAATTGCGAATGCGTGGTAGAGGCGGGATGAATGGCCAGACTCTTGGCATCTCCCACGTTGGCGAGGTGCGAAACAAGCTTGAGGCTGTCTATGAACTTCGCACCAGCCTCCGCACCGTTGCCCGATGCGCCCTTTATCCCGAAGACGACCATGCCCCCGTATCCACCGGAGAATTGCTCCCGTGCTGCCGCGTGTGAAGGATCACCTGCAAGACCGGGATACCGCACCCACGCCACATGCGCATGCTGCTGCAGATACTCGGCCACGCGCTGGGCGTTTTCGCAGTGCCGTTCCATACGCAGGCTCAGGGTTTCCAGCCCCTGCAGGAATATCCAGCAGTTGTCCGGGCTGATGCAGCCACCGAGATTGCGCAGCGGCACAAGGCGCAGACGCAGGGCAAACGCTACGGGGTTCAGCGGCCCGAGATCATGGGCATAGCGTATTCCGTGGTAGGAAGGATCAGGCTCGTTAAACAGTGCAAACTTGGGGTCGGTCCAGTCGAAGTTACCGCCATCGACCACGATGCCGCCAATTCCTGTGCCATGCCCGCCAATCCATTTGGTCAGCGAATGCACCACCACATGCGCACCATGCTCCAGCGGACGGAACAGGCTGGGCGGCGTGAAGGTGGAATCCACCACCAGCGGCAGATGAAATTCTTCAGCAACCTTGGCCACAGCACGCAGATTGACCACATCCAGAGAAGGATTACCGATCACCTCGGTGAACAGCATGCGGGTGTTCGGCGTGATCTTGGCGCGGATGTCGTCAGGATTGGTGAAGTCCGCAAAACGGGTGGTGATGCCCTGATCCGGCAGAATGGCATCGAACATGGTGTAGGTGCCGCCGTACAGGTTGGATGAAGAAACGATTTCATCACCCTTCCGGCAGATATTCAGCACGGTGTAATGAATGGCCGTGGTGCCGGAAGCAAGCGCCACTGCGGCGGCTCCACCCTCCAGCGCGGCAATGCGCTGCTCCAGCGCATCCTGCGTGGGGTTGCCCAGTCGGGTATAGATATTGCCCAGTTCCTTCAGCGCAAACAGGTTGGCGGCATGCTCCGTGTTGTTGAACAGATAAGCCGCCGTACGGTGCACCGGAATGGCGCGGGCGTTGCTCTGATCCTTGGAAAAGCCTGCATGCAGGGCCTTGGTCTCGAAACGGTATGATGCGGTCATGGTGGTCTCCATGGTGTTATCTGTAATGGATGCAGTTTCTCGTGATTATCGGGGCCGGATTTCCGGTCAGCGCCCTTCAATCATGAATATGCCATACGATGCGCGAAGGTTGGGCAGCAGACTCACATGCTTCGGATACTGATCTCCGGCTGGCATGGTCACGGCCTCCTGCCGCATGATGCGGAAGGGAATCTCCGCTCCGTAATTATGAAAATCGTTCAGGGTCAGCACACGGATGTTGGGGGTGTCGTACCATTCATAAGGCAGTTCGCGGGTCTTTGGAGCGCGGCCGCCGAATATGGCCTGCAGGCGCACCTTCCAGTACCCGAAGTTGGGAAAGCTCACGATGCCGAACCGCCCCACACGCAGGAGCTGCTTCAGCATTCTGGTGGGCCGGTGCACCTGCTGCAGCGTCTGGCTGACGATGACATAGTCGAACGCCTTGTCGGGATAGTTGGGCAATTCCTCGTTCACGTTACCGTGCACCACGGAAAGCCCCTGCCCTATGCACTGGGCCACGCGGGCTTCTGAAAGTTCAATGCCCGCGCCGAACACGCGTTTGTCGCGCACAAGATGGCCGAGCAACTGGCCGTCCCCGCAGCCGAGGTCAAGCACGCGGCTTTCCGGCTCAATCCACGAGGCGATGACCTGCTGGTCGAAACGGAGCGGCCGGTCAGATGGCTGCGCGCCACGGGAGGTATCTGTCTGGTTAGCGGACATGGCGGAAGAACCCTCCCAGAATATCGGCAAAATGGTTGTTGGGAAGCAGAAAGGCATCGTGTCCCCATTTCTCCGTGATGTCGCAGAAGCTTACGTCCCTGCCTGTCCGCTGCAGATGCGCGACCAGCCCCTTGGACTGATAGCTGGGGTACAGCCAGTCCGAGGTGAAGGAGATGACCAGAAAACGCGTGTCGGATGCGGCAAAGGCCTGCGCTGCGTAGCTTTCCGGCTTTTCCAGCTCAAGGTCGAAGTAATCTGCCGCCTTGGTGACATACAGAAAGGAGTTGGCGTCGAAGCGCTGCACAAACTTGCGGCCCTGATGATGCAGATAGCTTTCCACCTGAAAATCCGTTTCGAAGTTGAAGGACAGATGCTCCCTGTTCTGCAGGTTGCGGCCGAACTTCACGTGCATGGATTCATCGGAAAGATAGGTGATGTGGCCTATCATGCGCGCCACGGCGAGGCCGAGATCCGGCGCGGGGCCGCCGTAATACCCGCCCTGCTTCCAGTTGGGGTCGGAGATGACAGACTGCCGGGCCACCTCGTTAAAGGCGATGGCCTGCGCCGAGTGCCGCGTGGTCGTGGCAATGGGAACAGCCGCGGCAACCATTTCAGGATACCGCGCAGCCCACTCCAGCACCTGCATGCCCCCAAGCGAACCGCCGAGAACCGCGCACAAGCGGGTAATACCGAAATGCCGCACCAGCTCACGCTGCGCCCGGACCATGTCGGTAATGGTGACCACAGGAAAATCCAGCCCGTACGGTTCACCCGTGGCCGGATTCAGACTCGCCGGTCCGGTGGAACCGTAGCAGCTGCCGAGAATGTTGGAGCAGATGACAAAGAACCGGTTCGTATCCACGGGCTTGCCGGGACCGACATACTCATCCCACCAGCCGGGCTTTTCCTGCCCGTCGCGGGTTGAAGCCGCCACATGCGAGTCGCCTGTCAGGGCGTGACAGATGAGCACGGCATTGCTTTTGTCGGATGCCAGCGTGCCGAAGGTTTCATAGGCAAGCTGCACACCGGCAAGCTCCGCCCCGCTTCTGAAAACAAGCGGCTCAGGCAGGGTGAACAGGCTTGCCCCGTTGGCTGCGGTTTCCGCCCCGGAAGAATTGGATTGCGTCATACGTATACCTCTGCATCCGCAGAGAGCCGCGCACGTCCGCCCTCGCTGGAGGGAGGATATGACACGGCAACACCGCAGAATACGGTAGATGCGTTGCACGAAAGCACACCGGTTACAGCATGGCAGAAAACGGGCCGCGCTGCA
>Ga0075011_10000754_pt1 | contig 17162 bp, 12 predicted proteins | sample TARM_MetaG_T_14_FD_72354 | JGI IMG/M metagenome (GOLD analysis project Ga0075011, IMG submission 72354) | Freshwater microbial communities from Pennsylvania, USA, analyzing microbe dynamics in response to fracking - TARM_MetaG_T_14 | ecosystem: Environmental > Aquatic > Freshwater > River... | reverse complement strand
AACGACACTTTACAACACCATCGTTTAGTAACTGAAACTTAAGAACAATATTTTTGCATTCACGCCCTGTTTTCTCTGTAGTTTTATACTAAAAACTACTTAAAAACCAGTCTGCCGAGACATAGGCATAGAAGGAAAAAACTAGGGTGTACGCCAAAATCTCTTTACTTGTAAACGCTTTAAACATAACATGCCCCCTTATTTTTTATAACGCTTTACAACGTTATCGCTAGCAAATAAATAACAATTGTATGTAAAAATTTCATAAATTCAACTCAATATGGTTTACTCAAAAATGATACACTATATTTTTACCCCATTCTCTTTGAGAAACAAAAAAGTCTAATGCAAAGGAGTCACCATGATTACCTTACGTCCTACCTCAACACTTTTTACTTCTCACCAAGGGTGGCTAACCAGCCGTTTTCATTTCTCTTTTGCCCAGTACCACAACCCTGAAAACATCCGTTTTGGCGTGTTGCGCGTCCTTAATGATGACATCATCACCCCTCAAAGCGGCTTTGACACTCACCCGCACCGCGACATGGAGATTGTTACGTATGTCATCGAGGGCGAACTCACCCATCAAGACTCTTTGGGCAATGCAGAAACCCTAACACGGGGTGACATGCAGTACATGAGTGCGGGAAATGGCGTGGAGCATTCCGAATACAACCACCATCCTAGCCAGCCTTTGCGCTTGTTGCAGTTGTGGATTTTACCACCGCAAAAAGGGTTGCCAACCCTCTACGGTTCGCGCCGCTTCACCAAAGAAGCGCGCCACAATACCCTTTTGCCCTTGATTTCAAAAACCAAAGGCGCCATCGCGCTGCACCAAGATGCTAGCATTTGGGTGAGCGAACTAGACGCCGATACTTCCCTTGAGATTCCCATCCCGCCACTGCATCAGCTCTATTTTGTGCAGATTGAAGGCAGTGCTTTTTTAAATGACACCCCTATTGAAGCAGGAGATGGGGCAGAGATTTCTTCTTTAGATACCTTACATATAAAGGCGAAAACCCCTTCGCACTTTCTTTTTGTTCAGATGCCACAAGGGGCCTAAAGGCCCCGAATATACGCGTCAATCTCTCCAGCGGCTTGTTTTCCAGCGCCCATCGCCTCGATGACGGTGGCCGCTCCTGTGACAATGTCGCCACCTGCAAAAACTCCTTTTTTAGAAGTTTGCGTACTCTTTTCTCTCACTATAATGGTGCCATAACGGCTCACTTCAAGCCCCTTGGTGCTACCTGTAATAAGGTCGTTTGGCATGGTGCCGATGGACATGATGACCGTATCGGCCTCGATGACAAACTCTGAGCCTTCCACTGCCTTGGGGTTGCGCCGTCCACTTTGGTCTGCTTCGCCAAGGGCCATTTTGACGCATTTCACCCCACACACATGGCCTTGGTCATCCGTGAGGATTTCTACAGGGTTGGTTAAGAGGTGAAAATCCACCCCCTCTTCTTTGGCGTGCTCTACCTCTTCGGCGCGGGCTGGAATCTCCTCCGCGCCCCGACGGTACACAACACAGGTTTCCGCCCCCAAGCGCTTCGCAACCCGCGCAGCGTCCATGGAGACATTGCCCGCCCCCACAACTACCACTTTTTTTCCTACTGTTGTAGGGGTTTGGTAGCCCTCCTCGTGTCCGCGCATGAGGTTAACGCGGGTGAGAAATTCGTTAGCCGAGAGCACGCCTAAAGCATTTTCTCCCTTGATGCCCATAAAACGCGGAAACCCTGCCCCGCTCCCAATAAACACCGCATCAAACCCTTGGTCTAGCAACCCTTCTACCCCAACGGTTTTGCCCACTACCACATTGGTGTGAAACACAACACCCAAAGACTTAATGCGTCCTATCTCCCCCTCCACAATGTGCTTTGGAAGGCGAAACGACGGGATACCGTAGGCCAAAACACCGCCTAATTTGTGCAAAGACTCAAACACCTCAACCCCATACCCCATCGAGGCAAGTTCCGCAGAAGCAGCCAATCCCGCAGGGCCGCTACCGACCACGGCTACTTTTTTACCGTTTTTTTCCACGGGCGCAACAGCCAAGTTTTCCAAGGCCCAATCCCCCACAAAGCGCTCTAGTAACCCAATAGACACAGGGTCTTTTTTAATCCCCGTCACACACACCATCTCGCACTGTTTTTCTTGAGGGCACACCCTGCCGCACACAGAGGGAAGTTTAGTGTGCTGGGCCAAGAGTTCTGCCGCGCCTTGTACGTCTCCAGTTTTAAGCTTTTGAATAAACCCGGGGATATCAATCCCTACAGGACACGAAAGCACGCACGAGGGTTTTTTGCACTCCAAGCAGCGATTAGCCTCGGCGATGGCTTCTTCCAAGGTGTAGCCTAGGTTCACCTCACTAAACCCCTTCACTCGCCAGTCTGGGTCTGCCACGCGAGGATACACCCGTCTTTTTGGCTCTTTTTGAGGTTCTTGGTGTGTAGGACAGGCGCTGTTTTTGTCTTCACAGGAAGGAAGTTTGTTCTCAGCCTTCAAACGCAACCGGCGCTGGGCTTCGTCAAAATCCACCTTATGCCCATCAAACTCTGGCCCATCCACACAGGCAAATTTCACCTGCCCGTCTATCATCACCCGACAAGCCCCACACATGCCCGTGCCATCCACCATTAAAGGATTCATGCTCACTGTAGCCGCAAGGCCCAGTTTTTTAGCCATCAATGTGGCAAATTTCATCATGATCATCGGCCCAATGGCCACCATGTGGGTAAAGGGTTTTTTCTCCTCCACCACCAACTGCTCCAACAGTTGCGTGACGTTGCCATGAAATCCATAAGAGCCATCATCCGTACACACATGCACATGGGGCGTGAGGGCACGAAACTCCTCTTCCAAAATCATCAGTTCCTTCGTGCGCGCGCCGATGATGACATCCACTTCCAGCCCTTGGTTTACAAACCATTTCACCTGCGGATACACTGGCGCCGTACCCACGCCCCCCGCTACAAACACCACACGCTCTTTAAGCAGGGTTTGTCTGTCCATCTCAATAAACTCACTCATGCGCCCAAGGGGGCCAACCACGTCCGCAAACGCTTCGCCCACTTCCATGCGCGCCATGGTTTTTGTGCTCGGCCCAATGGCCATAAAAACAATGGTAATGGTTCCTTTTTCCCTGTCTTCGTCGCACACTGTCAGAGGAATGCGCTCCCCAAATTCATCCATTTTTACAATCAAAAACTGCCCCGGCATCGCACACGCAGCCAACAACGGCGCATACACGTCCATCAGCACAATCTCAGGGGCTAACCACACTTTTTTTACAATTTCATACATTGATTATCTGTTCCTTATTGTCAAAGTTTTCTCTTTACATGTAACCTGTTTGTGTGTCCACAAGGCGCTCGTTAGTCTGGACAAAGAAATCCTGATGGCGCAAAAAAACCTGCACAATAGCAGGGTCAAAGTGCTTTCCTTCTTCCTCTTTTGCAAAAGCAACAATACGCTCCATGGGCCACGGCTTTTTATAGACCCGTTCACTAATGAGCGCATCAAACACATCAGCAAAGGCAACGATGCGCCCAAAAATATGGATATTCTCCCCCTTAAGCCTGCGCGGATACCCCGTCCCATCAAATTTTTCATGGTGTTCATGGGCAACAACAGCAGCATCTTTAAAAAGCGCAAGGGCCGAGTCTTGCAGCATCTCATACCCAATGCGCGCGTGCGCCTGCATCCGCACGTACTCTTCCTCGGTTAGTTTTCCTGGTTTTTTTAAGATGTGATCTTCAATAGCAATTTTACCAATGTCATGCATGGGGGCAACGATGCGTAAGGTGTCGCTTTGTGCAGTCGAGAGGCCTAACTCTTTGGCAAAAAACTCCGCATAAAGCGCCACGCGCTTTACATGTAAACCTGTTTCATGAGAGCGGGATTCGGCGATTCCGCCCAAAGCAACAATCGTGTTTTCTAAGGTATGGTGAATCTCATGGTTAAGGTGCAGCAGCTGCGTGTTGGCCTCTTGCAGCGCGAGGGTCTTTTCCTCTACTGCTCGCTCCAAGTTTGCTTGGTAAAACTGGTGTTCTATGTGGGTGCAAATATCCCGACACACCCTACCAAGAAGGTCTAAAAAATGGTCGTGGTTGATGGGTTTTAGCACATACCCGTCCACATTCAACGCAATAGCTTCCATAAGCAGATGGCTTTCGCTGTGCGCAGTAGAAAAGATAAAACGCTGTTTGGGATTGAGGGCTTTGATGGCTTTACACATCTGTATGCCGTTCATCTTGGGCATGGAAATGTCCGAGAGCACCAAATGGGGATGTAGCGTTTGATAGGCCGCCAACCCCTCTTCGCCATTGTTTACATGTAAGACATTGGCAAAAAAGGTTTTCAGGATGACCAAAAGCCTACTGGCAATCTCTTGGTCATCCTCCACGTACAAAAGTGTCAAATTCTTGGCATAGCGCCGCAATACATCAACAGCCATTAGAAAAACTCCAAATCATCCCCTTGTTCCTCTTCTTGAGGCCCAAAGTCCATTTTAATTTGCAAACATGAACTCAAGAGCGAAGCATCCAAATAGTGAATATCATTGGAGGCTTGATCAACAAATATAACCTGTCGCCAGTTTTCCAAATCCTCGCCAATAGCCTTCAATAGAACAATCATTTTCTTCTGGTTAAAAGAGGTGTCGTTAAAATCAAGCAAAAATTCCGATAAATTTTGCAAACTGTACGCCACGTCTTCAAACTCCACCAACAAGGAAATAGCCTTTCCATAACGTCCAAAGTGATGTGCAAGGGCGTGTAAAGAAGGGAGTGTAAAATGCTCTTCCATCTCTAAGAACGTCTCCTCTATCTCCTTTTCCAACTCCTCCATCTCCTGAAGCTCTTCCACAATCTCTAAACTCAGGCTATCCACATACTCTTTGGCGCTCTCTTTATGCGTTCCGTGCATTGCATGCAAACGCATCTGCTCGTAGGTCTTAGGCGTCCTTGTTGAAGAAATCTCAACCTGCTTAGGCGAAGCCAAAGAGGGAATCTGTTTGCGTGTTTGCCGCAGAAGGTCATGCAAATACGCAGAAAGGTTTTGGCTTTTTTGTTTTTCGTACTCTACCCGCGTGATGTTTGTCAAACCAACCACCCAAAGGGACTCTTGGCCCAGCTTTAGCGTGGAGGTATTAACTAAAAATATACGTCCGTGGCCTCCTGTTTTTAATGCAACCCTCTCATACTGTGCGCCTTTTACATCGTAAAGACTTGATAGACAGCCCTCTTTTTTGACAACAAAAGCATCAATACCTTGGGCTTGACTAAGCGCTTCAAGCTCTAAAGGATGAAAAAGTTTTGTGGCCGCACTGTTGATAAAAAGGAGTTTTTGACTCCCGTCAAACACAAACGTGGGAGAGGGGTAGATGTCGGCAGTTTCTTTAAGTGCGCCCAAAGCAGCTTCATTGATTTGATTTTTGATACGCTCTTTTTGGTATGCTAACGCCTCTTTTTTTCGATGGATAGTCCGCAAGAAGGCCAAAAGGTGCTTAAAAAACTCTTTTTGGTCTAAAGGTTTTATCGCATAGCGGTCAACTCCCAAAAAAATAGAGTCCATGAGATATTGGGTGTCACTATAAGCAGTGATAAGCATTACAGGAACCTCCTCATCGACGCTGCGAATAGCGCTCACCATTTCGATGCCCGTCACCTTTGGCATATTAATATCCGAAAGTATAAGGTCGGGACGGTGCTGCCTAAACAACTCAATCCCCTCCTGCCCGTTGCTTGCCACATGCACGCGGCCAAAAAGTTCTTCTAAAATACTGCGCATCGCTTTTTGCGTTTGGAGTTCATCTTCCGCATAAAGAACACTTAATTCTTTTGCCAAGTCTCGTATTGTTTGCAAATTTGTCACTGCTGTTCCTTGAGCGGGAAACGTAAAAACATGCGAGTTCCCGTGCGATTGTTGGCACTATTATACCAATTCGCCGCGCGAATAGACCCATTGAATGTTCTTTCCATGATGGTTGTGCTCATATAAAGCCCGATACCCGTCCCCTGTTTGTCGCCTTTGGTAGTAAAATAAGGGTCAAAAATCCGCTCAAGCACCTCTTTTTCCATTCCTCCAGCATTATCCTCCACCACCAAAACCACTGCCTTATCTTCATGGGTTACATGTAAACGTATCTGCTTTTGCCCCTCTTCAGGCTGGTCTTCAAAAGCATCTCTGGCATTAGAAAGAAGATTGAGTATAACCTGCTCAAGCTCCCCTTTGGCACCATACACCAAAACCCCTTCTTCTACCTCGTTGTGCACCTCAATCCCGTGGCTATGGAGTTGGACAGAAAGAATATCAATAGCGTACTCCAAGCACTGGTGCAAGTCAAAAAAAGTTTTTTGCTTGCTTGGACGAAAAAAGTTCATAAAATCATCAATCGTTTTACTCATGGATTGGGTCATACGGCTAAGTTCGTCAATAGCCTCCCCAAAATATGCATCATCCAACACCCCTAGTTCTTTTTTGATGCGCATATCCAACGTAGTGCAGTTAATCACATTTAAAGGCTGCCGCCACTGGTGGGCAATGGCACCCAACATCTCACCCATGGAGGCCAGTTTGCTCTGCTGAATGAGCATCGCCTCTTGATGTTTTTGCAGCAAACGCATCTGATACGCTTCGGTCATGTCGGTAATCGTTGTAATCTTGTAAGGCCCACCTACAATATTATCAAGCCTTCCCGCGGTGGCAAGAATGCGTATTTGCCTTCCATCCCTGCCCACAGCATCCCATTCTTGAGGTATCTCCTTTTGCTCTCCTGCAATAAAAGCGTCATGCAAGGCCCGCATGGTTTCGTGGTTTTGAGAAGGAACCACCTTTGTAAAATGTTCGCCAATAAGTTCGGCTTCCGTATAGCCATAGATACTACAATAAGAAGGATTGACCACAACAAAACGTCCGTTTTTATCCGTAAGGCAAATGCCAAGGTTAGCTGTTTCAAAAATTTTATTGTAAAAAATATCGCTTTCTGAACTCTTTTGAACTTCTTTTGCTATAAGCGCCTTAAGCCTTTCTTCTTGGGCTTTTTGAGCAGTAATATCAACACTGATATTTGCCGTAGCAATCACCTTTCCCTCTTGGTTGTGGACGGGAAATTTTCGGGTTTTATATACCGCGGTGCTACCATCAAACAGCAGCACCTTTTCCTCCTTGTCCAAGGAAGCGCCTCGCGGAAGTTGCTGGGCTGTGCGCTCGTCTTCCATGTAGCTTCGTACAGGCTCAACATCTTGGCTGATTCCAAAAATTTCAGCATCTGTTTTTCCAATGAGTGCCTCTGGACTCTCCTTGCCGGCCACTCTTGCAAATGCCATATTGGTTGCAATAACCCTCAAGTCAAGGTCTTTAATCACTACAATATCTTGGGTCTCTTTTACAATCCGTGTAAAAGCAATCATCTCCTCTTCGAGTTTTTTTCGCTGGCTCACATCGCGAAAAAGCACCATATACTCTCCTCCACTCTGCTGCAAGGGGACACAGGAAACCTCTACCACAATAAGCGCTCCAGATTTGGTGCGAAACACCTCCTCCCCCTTAAAAGACTCGCCCTTGCAAAAGGCTTGAAACATGGGGCATCGGGCCAGTGGGACAAAGTTGTTAACAGCATGGGCGTGAAACAAGTCATGGCCAACTTGCCCCAGCAGCTCGGCTTCTTTATAACCCAAGATGGTTTCGGTTGCAGGATTTACACAAACGACTCGTCCTCTTGCATCAATAACAAACAAACCCTCTTCGATTGTGTTGTAAATGTTTTTATAAATTTCTTCCCTCATCCCCTCTCCTTGTAGCACGGTACACTCACTTCAAAAACTGCACCTTTTTCATGGTTAAAAGCCCTAATACTTCCCCCTTGTTCATTGACAATTTTTTGGGCAATATTAAGGCCAATTCCCATGCCAGAACTTGTTTTTGTGGAAACAAAAGGTTCAAAAAGCGTCTGGATAATATCGCTTGCGATTCCTCCGCCGTTGTCCTTAAAAGAAGCCGTAATCACATCACCCTCACAACGCATCCAAATACTCAGCTCTCGTTTTTCAAAAGCGTCTATTTTAATAAGCTCGTCCAACGCGTTATTTAAAATAATAAGCCACACCTGCTCCATGCGCTGTTTTTGAACCTTACATGTAAAGGAATATGTTTCTTTTGAAACCGAAAGGTCAAAAGGACTTCCATTAAGCTCAATAGCAACAATCTGTTTAGCACGGTTGTGAGAAAGAACAAGGGCGTGAACCAGTGTTTCAAACAAGTTGATAATTTCTGGGGTTTCACTGCTTTTTTGAGAAGCCTCGCGCATGTATTCAATAATGTTAGCAATACGGCCAAGTCCTTCTAAAATAACCCGTGTATCTTCTAACATAGAGACACGAAGCGTCTCCTCTTCGAGCTTCTCAATGTCCATCCGCAAAAGCTCAACATTCCCTTTCACGTAAGTAAGCGGGGTGTTGATTTCATGAGTAATGCCAGCAGCCATCTTTCCAATGGAGCTAAACTTAGCGTCCTTGATCTTTTCTTCCTGATGCTGCTCAAGAATCTGCATATTCTTTTCCACCTCAATCCTCACCGCTTCTTTAAGAATATACTTCTCCCGCTCTTTGCTCGTAATATCTACCACAACGCCGACAAATCCATTAAAGACCCCATCTTTAGAAAGGGTTTTTTTGTGAAACTCCAACACCTTTTCCTCCCCTAGATGCGGAAGAAGAACGGTACTTTTGCAATGCTGAAAGTTGTCTTTTAGCATTTCGTCATCTTTTTCCTGAACCCATTTTGCAAATTCTGCTGGAAAAAGATCATTAACTGCCTTCCCCATAAGCTCTTCTTTGGCAATGTTAAAAAAAGAACAAAACGCTTCATTGCACCCCACATAATAAAAATTTTTGTCTTTTATAAAAAGGGGTAAAGGAATAACCTCCAAAATCGTTTCGAGTTCGTCGTATTGGCGTTGCAAGCTTTCGTTGAGTCTTCGGATGGTATTACGAGCATTCACACGCACCGAAATATCACGGATACTAAAAATATACTGTCTGCTACCTATCTCCACAAAGGTATTTCCAAACATCTCCACCCAAAAAGCACCTTTGTTTTTGTGGAAAAGCTTGTATTCAAACCCATTGCCCGTGGGCAAGCTAAGAGGATTGGCGTAGTTCTTTTTCCACGTTTGAAACAAAAGCTCTGTTTGAAACAACATGGACATACTCTTGCCTAAAATCTCCGCCCTGGAAAACCCAGACAAGCGCTCCAGTGTGTCGTTACACTCCACCACCACAAAAGACTCATCAGCAATAATATGCCCAAGGTCCGAATGGTTAAAATAAAGATTTGTCCGCATAAGCAACCGCTCAAGGTCGGTTTTTTCTTGTCTAGAAGCTACCACATAATGCACCATTGTCTTCTCGGAATTCAACGAGACCAAGGCCTCTAGGTCAATGGTCTCTCCTTGAAGATTACAAAAATAGTGGTGGGCTTTTACTTTTTCCCCCGCGCGCACTTTCTCAATAATTCTCTGCCCCTCTGCGTGTCCAAAAACATAGCCAATGTTTCTCCCTATCAGCGCACTAGAATCTGTCTTTACCAACTGGGCAAACTTCTCTGTAGCATGACAAAGAACTCCATTCATGTCCAAATGCGCCACCCCGAACTCTGCTTGCTCGACCAAAGCTTCAGTCTGTTCTTTCTGCCTCAAAAAATGGGTGCTTATCTCCTCAAGGCTCTCTTTTTTGCGCCACATTACGTAGCCAAAGATAAACATTGTCAATAAGAGCATGGCGAGCAAGAAGTAGGTTTCCCTGACATAGCGCTTGACGCTCACCAAAGAATCCAAAGACTCTTTTTTCCCAATATACCCCCACGTCTGGCCCTCAAGGGTCAAGGGCAAGAAGAGAAAAAGGTCATTGTTTTTTATAAATATTGACGGGTCACGGACACCAATGCGTTCCCTCGCCTCAGCCCATGCGGTAGTTTTAACACTCCCCAAAAAAAGGTCAAAAACCCCCTCTGGGTCTATCAAGAAAAAATCATCAAAACGCTTAAGGGAGACAGGAGGACTTGAAAACAAATTTGCATACAGCATGAGACCATACGCTTTGTTTTCATAGGTTTTAAAAAAATCAAATACCGCATCAGAAGAAAACCCAAAATAGAACCTCTCCCCTTCATCTTCAACGCCATAGGCAAAAGCAGGAGAGGCGCAATCTGGTGCCAGCAAGACACGCCCATGAGTCCCCACGCCCCCATACGTTACACACGCCACCCCCAAAGAGGTGAAGTAGCGCGCAAGGACAGGGTCAATCTCTTGAATATCTTGGGTTAAAAAAGGCGTGGGCTTGTTCTTTATTCTTTTTTTTATTGCTTCTTTTTGAGAAGAAAGAGAAAAAAACTCCATGCCAAGCACTGCCCGATGGGCCATTTCCCTATCTACCGCCTCCCACCGCGAAACAAAAAGCGACATATGCTTTTTAGAAAGCGCATGGGTGTCGCCCAGTGTGTCATAATAGACAAAAAGCGCAAAAGCGACAACCACAAAACTCCCAAACAGTACCGAAACGTACAGGGGAGTAAAGCGGCTAAAAGCTGCGCGTATCACACGACTTCTTTAATCTTTTTTGCCAAATCCTGCAAAGATGAAAAAGGCTTCATGATATAGTGTGTTGCGCCTTCGCGATGAGATTTTAAAACCTTATCAAGGGTTGAATAGGCCGTCATCATAATAACTTTAGCAGGAAGTTTCTGTTCTTGAATCTTCACTAGCACCTCAAGACCATTGAGTTGAGGCATCATAATATCTAGCAAAACCACATCAAAGGTATCATTGATACTGCTAAGCGCATTCAAAGGGTTTGCAAAGGTGTAAACATCAAAACTTCCCTCGCGCGTAAGGTACTTTGAAATCATGTCTAAAATATCTTGCTCGTCATCAACAATAGCAATTTTAATCTTTTTGGAACTCATTTTCTCTCCTTAAAAAGGGTGGATTTTGCCTTTAGCATCGTTTTGTCTGCCTTCTCTTCAACCATGGCATCAAGGAGGGCAAACACCTCTTTGCTGGCATGCTCAATATGCCCAACCATCTCCTCAATCTCTTTCTTGGAACACATCGAACTCTTGTTGCCACACTCCTTAGCAAGACGATTGGCATACCCATGGACAATCCGGTGGGGTTCTGAAAGTTTTGCATAAGAAGGAGTCTTGGAAAAAGACTCCTTCCCAACGCCAGCTTCGTACCATTTTCCAAGGCGGCACTCATGGTGAGAAGCACCTTGAAACTCATTGGGCTCGCCAAACAACAGGGCATAAACATTGTTCTTGTAGGTGAATGGTCTCGCTTTCTGAATCTCCTTGGCTAATATGTCCGCGGATAAATTCAGGTTTTTCTGCTTGAAAAAAGAGGATGCTTAACCAATCCTCATTGCGCTCATCCTGCATAGGAATAACCACCACACGCAAGTACCGCACCACATCATCAAAAATCTGAACACTACGAAAAGGCGTAATGCGAATCTCATGCTCTTTTTGTGCCTCATTAATAGCCGAACGCAAATCCAAAGAAATCTCATCGTACACAGAACGAAATATGTTGTTGCTAATCTTCCCTTCACTGTGGCGCAAATAGGGAATGCTCCCCTTAATGTAGATAATCTCGTGGCTACTATTAATAACAACGCATTGATTTAGAAGGTACTCCATGGTTGCTCCAACCACTTTCTCCTCCAAACTCTCCTCGTCGTTTTTGCGCTGTTTTTGTTTTGGCTCTTCGTAATCCTTGTACTTGGTAGAAAAATTAAACATTTTGGGCGGTTCTTTAATGCCCGTGTATTGTGCTTTGTAGATTTTACGTGTTTTGTCTAGCGGCGTATAAAGGTCATAGTGGCTTCCGATTGTCTCAGACTTTCCAAGCACCAAAATGCCTGCTTCTTTCAAGGCATAATGAACAATAGGGAAAAACTTGTTTTGCAAACTGGTTTCAAAGTAAATAAGTACATTGCGACAACTCACCAAGTCCATGCGCAAAAAAGGCGAATCACTTAAAATGTTATGCTTGGAAAAAATAACCAACTCACGAATAGACTTTTTTACCTCGTATTGATTTTTTTGAACAGTGAAATATTTTTGAATCAGCTTTTTATCTAGACCCAAAAGACTTGCTTCGGCATAAACGCCAGTGCGTGCAATCTTAAGCGCCTCATCATCAATATCTGTCGCAAAAATCTTAATCTTATACCGCCCAATCTTCTCCCCCAGCACTTCACTTAAAAGCATAGCCAAAGAGTACGCTTCTTCACCCGTAGAACACCCGATAGACCAAAAGCGAATCTCCTCCCCTTGTTCCTTTTTAGCAACAATGCCTTCAATATAAGCCCTCAACTCCTCATATACTTCTTTGTCTCTAAAAAACTGTGTTACCCCTATCAAAATATCATGATAGAGCGCGTTAATTTCTTCTGACTCGTTTTTTAATACTTCAACATAATCAACCAAAGAGCTTATTTTTAAAGCAGCCAGTCGCCGTTCAATGCGACGAATGATGGTGCTTTTTTTATAAAGGGAAAAATCAACCCCTTTTTCGTTAAAAACAATCCGATACAGCCGTCCAAGATGGGTTTCATTCAGCGCCTCATCAATAGGCTTTCCCATGTTCTGAATAATCCCCTTAAGCTCCACACCAATAAGCTCAACAGGAACCACCAAATCAACCTTCCCTGTGTTAATGGCAGAGACTGGCATACCGTCGTACTTGGCCGTATTGGGGGATTGAGCCAAGGTAATGCCGCCTTCTGCTTTGATAGCACGCACACCAAAAGCGCCATCGCTACCTGTGCCAGAAAGAATAACACCAATAGCTTTGTCTTGATACGCTGTTGCCAAGGAAGAAAAAAAGTAGTTTACAGAAGGTTTTGGCCCAAAGGCCTGCTCGAGGTTCTTAAGGTAAATCTTGCCACTTTTGACATAAATATCTGTATTTTCAGGTGTCATGTAGATGGTTTTTGGGCGAATAACTAAACCGTTTTTAGCCTCCATCACAGGCAAGCTTGTGACCCTTGCAAGCAATTCTACCATCATACTTTTGTGGGTAGGGCTTAAATGTTGCGCGATAATGAACGCGCAATTAGGAATGGAAGGCAAAGTTGTCAATAACCCCTGAAGCGCCTCCAAACCTCCCGCAGATGATCCGATTCCTACAACCACCATCTCTTGAGACATGTGCGCATCCTTGATATAAATGTGACTTTATTATACAAGAAAAAAGTAAAAAAAGATTGCAACAATTGTTTATTTTTTACCATTTTTCCTCTTGTCTAATTTCCCCTTGGGTTCGCGCTGCAAGCAGTTCTCCAAAACGCACAGACTGTCCTTCAAATTTACCCAGCTGCAACCCAGAATTTTCAAACAGCAATACAATAGTCGAGCCCATTTCAAACCAGCCAAGTTCTGCCCCTTTTTCCATCCATAAAGCGCTGTACGTGTAAAAGGTATGGCTTGCGCCTTTCGCATTTGTCTTAATGCGCTCGTCAAACACAAATGCCATTTTTCCCACATTTAACGCACCCACAAAAACCATGTAAAACCGGTCGCCAAAGGTATCTTCACACACCAAAATAACCCGCTCATTTTCACAAAACAGCTGGGGTTGTTTTTTAAGCCAAGGAATATTTACCGGATACAGCTTCCCAGAAATATGGTGGGCTTCGAGGATTTTCATGTGGCAAGGCGCGTGGTAGCGGTGATAATCTCGCGGCGAAAGGTAAAGGTTAAAAAACTCCCCGCCCTCTAGCGCCATAGCATGCCGCTTAGGAAGGTACTCTCCTAGCAATTTTCCCACCGAATAGGCCATGCCTTTAATCTGCAAAGCCATGCCCTGATCGATGCGGCCACACGCGCTCACAAGAGCATCGCACGGGCTAATATAGCACCCCTTATCTCCCTCAAGATAGCGCGGGCGCACCAGCGCTCTTATGAAAAGGTCTTTAAGGCTTGGGTAGCTTTTAGGGGAAGAAAATTCGCCCATATCCAACTTAAAAAGCTTCACATAGCCCCCGTTAATAACCCGCTGCACAGGCTTGGGAAAACGGGTAGCGGCAAACACGCCAAAGGCACGGGACACAACAGAAGTAAGATGACGTTTCATTTAAGACCTTAACGAGAGTTTTACAATTTCAGAAGGGGCCATGACGCGCACGGGCGGCCCCCAATACCCTGCTCCGCTGCTCACAAACACTTGCGTGCGCGGAGTGTGCTGATAAAGCCCGTACACATAGGGCTGGTCAAGCAATACCAAAAGCCCAAACGGGAAAATCTGGCCCCCATGGGTGTGGCCGCACAGCACCAAATCCAAAGGCTCGTTCCCTGAAAGCTGGGTCAGATACTTGGGCTGGTGGGCCAGCAACACCGTAGGCATATCAGCATCACATCCTGCCAAAGCTGCTTTAATGTCGGGCTTCAAAGGGTGATTCATGCGGTTTGCCATGAGGTCATACACCCCCGCAAGATTAATCCCGCCTATGTTGATGTGGGTATTGCCCAACACCTTTACATGTAAAGCTTCCAGATGGGCTAAAATCCCCTCAACCCCATGAAAATACTCGTGGTTTCCAGGGACAAAATAGACCCCGTACGTGGAGCGAATGTCCCGCAGTGGCTCTAGGGCATCGCCTATTTTCTCCACCTCCAAATCCACCAAATCCCCCGTGATAACCACAATATCTGCCCCAAGGGTGTTGATACTGCGGACAATCTCCTCCAAAAACCCCTTGCCAAGCACCTTGCCAATATGCACGTCCGTTACTTGTACGACCTCAAGGGGCTTACTAAGCCCCCTAAGCCGCACCACCACTTCGGTGACTTTTGGCAAAGAAAAGCCTCCGACAAACCCTTTTAAGATGTAAGAAACTGCCAAAATCAGCATCGTGACATCCAGCAGGGTTTTTAACACCATACGGCGCGAAGCATCGTAGCTCTTGCGCATCAAGGGTATATGCACCAAATCATACACCAAGGCCACACAAAAGAGCATGAACGAAACGCCAAGGAGCGACGCGATGACTAAAAACACCTCCGAAGTCAGCGTATCAAACCGCAACGTCATAAAAAAGAGTATCTCCAGCCCCACTACGGCAACCATGCCCCATTTTAACCACGGGCGCACCCTTGCAAACAAGCCGACGCGACGCAAAAACCGCGTGTACACATAATAGTTCATCCCTACGATGACAAGCGTGGCGATGAGGGCAAACAGGACTCTAAACATTGTACTTACATGTATAAGGTTAGCGCGCCTTAAAATAGCGCGTTGTTTCAGCGCTTACTACATTAGAAAGTAGCAGTAGCGCAATCAAGTTAGGAATGGCCATCATGCCGTTCATCATGTCTGAAAAATTCCACACAAACTCTAGTTGCATCATAGCACCCACCATGACGCCCGCAATAAAAAGTACCCGATACAAGCGCACCAAGCGGGAGCCAAACAAAAACTCAAAAGCCTTTTCCCCGTAGTAACTCCATCCCAAAATCGTCGAGTATGCAAACAAAACCGTCGCAACACTCACCACCACAACGCCCAAACCGCCCAAGTGATGGCCAAAACTTAGCATAGTCAACTGTCCCGCACTCACGCCTTCTTGCCAAAAAGGTGAAATCAAGATAATCAGTGCAGTCATCGTACACACCACAAGGGTATCAATAAAGGTTTGTGTCATGGAAACAAGGGCTTGTTTTACAGGGTCATTGGTCTTAGCCGCCGCCGCCGCAATGGGCGCAGAACCAAGGCCCGATTCGTTAGAAAACACCCCACGCGCAATCCCAAAGCGAATCGCCGCAGCAATGGTTGCCCCCGCAAATCCGCCCCCTGCCGCGATTGGATTAAAAGCGTGGTAAAAAATGAGGCCGAACGCTCCACCGATTTTATCCATATTCATCGCCAAAATCACCAATGCAAAGGCCACATAGATGACAATCATAAAAGGTACTAAAAAGGAAGTGAACCGCCCGATGGAGCGAATCCCACCCAAGATAACCAGTGCCGTCAAGGTTAGCAAGACCAGCCCCGTCACCCACGTTGCAACACCCAGCTGGGACCCAAGCACCTCTGCTACGGCATTGGATTGGGTCATGTTTCCGATTCCAAAAGCTGCACACGCCGTAAAAAACGCAAAAGCCGTCCCCAGCCACGGAAGATTTGCCCCATAGGTAAGGTAATACATCGGCCCACCCTTAAAGCCAAGGGGGCCTTCTTTGCGGTATTTTACCGCCAATACAGCCTCAGAATATTTCGTCGCCATCCCCACTAGGCCCGTCAGCCACATCCAAAACACGGCCCCAGGCCCCCCAAGGGTGATGGCTGTTGCCACGCCGACAATATTTCCAATCCCCACCGTCGCCGCAAGGGCAGTCATCAGAGCTGCAAAATGGCTAATCTCCCCCTTTGCCCCTTCTTCTTTGGCGAAAATCATTTTTAGTGCATGGGGCAAGGCCCAAAACTGCATAAACTTTAGGCGAACGGTGAGGTAAATCCCCGTCCCAACCAAAAGTGTCAGCATGGGCACACCCCACACAAACGAAGAAATGCTTGCAACAAGCCCTTCAACGGTCTCCATTCTCACTCCTTAGTGTGTGTCAAAATTTCGACCAATGGTACAAAAAAGGGGCTTAAACAACTCAAGAACTAAGCCTTTTGCTCCTTTTTTAGCGTCTCAAGCGCCTCTTGCATCGCCTTAAGAATAAACTGCGCTGCCACCGAAGCATCATTTTCTGGCACATTCCACGTAAACACCCGCATACGGTTGTGAAACAACGCAAACACCTCTTCCATAATTGCCTCTTTTTCTTTTTCGTATTCTTTGCGCTCAATCTCCATGCTTGCCTCCTTGTTTTTCATATGATAGCAAAACATTTTATACCAAAGATGAAAACCGCACAACCCCTTGCGCTTTCCCTAAATTTCCGCTATGATACAGCGTTTGAAAGATGAGTGTGAGTTTCATCTTGGTTTATCTATGCTGTGTGACCTTCCGTTAGCAGAGTAAATTCACCCTAAGAACACTTCACGTTAGATTTCGACCACCACCGGCAACGGGGTGTATTTTACCCAAAGGAATTGCTATGGCAACTCTACAAAACGGAACTGTTAAATGGTTTAACAACGAAAAAGGCTTTGG
>Ga0075011_10000753_pt1 | contig 17167 bp, 16 predicted proteins | sample TARM_MetaG_T_14_FD_72354 | JGI IMG/M metagenome (GOLD analysis project Ga0075011, IMG submission 72354) | Freshwater microbial communities from Pennsylvania, USA, analyzing microbe dynamics in response to fracking - TARM_MetaG_T_14 | ecosystem: Environmental > Aquatic > Freshwater > River... | reverse complement strand
CCTCTTTCATGCGATCCGGCCAAACTCACCGGCCTGTCCGAGAAGCTGATCGTCAGCCACTGGGAAAACAACTACGGCGGTGCGGTAAAGCGCCTCAATGCCATCGAGCAGCGCCTGGCCGAACTGAACTGGGCCAGCGCCCCGGTGTTCGAGATCAACGGCCTCAAGCGCGAGGAGATGATCGCCAGCGGTTCCATGATCCTGCACGAGGTGTACTTCGATTCCCTCGGCGGCACGGGGGGCGACCCCGGCAGGGCTCTGAAGGCGGCCATCGAGCGGGACTTCGGCTCCGTGGACGCCTGGCGCGCCGAATTCACGGCCATGGGCAAGGCCCAGGGCGGCGGCTCCGGCTGGACCCTGCTGGTGTGGAGCCCGCGCCGAGGGCGTCTCGTGAACGCCTGGGCCGCCGACCACGCCCACAACTTGGCCGGGGCCACGCCTCTCGTCGCCCTCGACATGTATGAGCACAGCTACCACATGGACTTCGGCGCCAAGGCCGGGGCCTATGTGGACGCCTTCATGCAGAACCTGTCCTGGACGGCGGCCGAGGCTGTACTTGCCAATGTGGAGGGCGGAGCATGAAATGGATCACCCGCGAACGGCCCAAGATCGACCGCATCGCCTGCCCCTGGCTGGTGGCGCGCTTCATCGACGAGGCCCCCGAGTTCCTCTACGTGCCGGCCGGCGACGTGATGCGCCTCGCCGCCGACACCGACGCGATCCCCTATGACGTGCCGAATGTCGAGCTCGGCCACCACGACGACCGCTGCAGCTTCGACGCCTTCATCGAGAAGTATCAGCTCATTGACCCGGCCCTGAACAAGCTGGCGCTGATCGTGCGCGCCGCCGACTGCGGCCAGCCCCAGCTCGCGAAGGAGGCGGCCGGCCTGCTGGCCATCTCGAAAGGGCTGTCGCTCAACTTCGCCGACGACCACGAGATGCTGAAGGCAGGCATGGTGATGTACGACGCGCTCTACGCCTGGTGCGCCGCCACGCCCCTGAAGAAGATCGCGCGCTGCTCGGGCTGAAGTGATGCTGCTGCCCGCCGGGGCCGCGCCCGAGGCGCGCCTGCTGCTCGCCGGCCGGGCGCTGCGCGCCTTCACCGACGGTTATGTCGCCATCCTGCTGCCGGTCTATCTGCTGGCCTTGGGGCTGGGCACGTGGGAAGTCGGACTGATCAGCAGCGCCACCCTGTTCGGCTCGGCGCTGGCGACCCTGGCGGTCGGCCAGTGGGGCCATCGCTTCCCGCAGCGCCGGCTGCTCCTCGCCGCCGCTTGGCTGATGGCCGCCACCGGTCTGCTGCTGGCCGGCCTGGGTGGCGTTGGCAACTTCTGGCCGCTGCTGATTGTCGCCTTCGTCGGCACGATGAACCCCAGTGCCGGCGACGTCAGTGTCTTCCTGCCACTGGAACATGCCCGGCTGGCGGAGGCGGCGCAGGGCGAGGCGCGCACCTTCCTCTTCGCGCGCTACACCTTCGTCGGCGCCTTGTGCGCCGCCGCTGGCTCGCTGGCGACGGCCATCCCGCAAGTCCTGACGGATGCCGGCATGGCCCAGCTCGACGCGTTGCGCTTCATGTTCGTCGCCTATGGGCTCATTGGCGTGGCGATCTACTTTCTTTACCGCACACTGCCGAACCACCCGGTCCATGCGCAGGCGGCGCCGCCCGCACCACTGGGGCCTTCGCGCGGCATCGTGATCAAACTGGCGGCGCTGTTCTCGGTCGACGCCTTCGCTGGCGGGCTGCTGGTGCATACGCTGCTGGCGCTGTGGCTGTTCGAGCGCTTCGACCTCTCGCTCGCCGCCGCCGGACAGTTCTTCTTCTGGGCCGGACTCCTTTCGGCCGGTTCGCAACTCGCCGCCCCCTGGGTGGCGCGCCACATCGGCCTCGTCAACACGATGGTGTTCACCCACATCCCGTCGAGCATCTGTCTGATCCTCGCCGCCTTCGCCGATAGCCTGCCGGCGGCGCTCGCGCTGCTGTTCCTGCGCAGCGCCCTGTCGCAGATGGACGTGCCGACGCGCTCGGCCTTCGTCATGGCGGTGGTAACGCCGGCAGAGCGCGCCGCGGCGGCGAGCTTCACCGCCGCTCCCAGGAGCCTTGCCGCCGCAGCGAGCCCCGCCATTGGCGGCGCCCTGTTCGCCGCTGGCTGGCTGGCGGCGCCGCTGGTTGCCTGCGGCCTGCTCAAGATCGCCTATGACGTTGCACTTTGGCGCGCGTTTCGGAAGCACGAGAAACCCTCCTCTTGAGAGCGCTCGCGCGCAAGCACATGGCGCGGCTTAGCGTACGATTTTTTCCGAATTCTGCGGGCTCCCCGACTTCGATGACACCGATCCGGATCGTCGCGTCAAGCTGGACAAGCTGCCTGAGCCTGCTCTGGCCAGTCTTCGTTGGAACAAGCGTCCGGCTCTGCCGGGTGGTAATCCGTCGTGGACCTACATGGTCAAACGTCCGGATGGCCATGACTTCGCCGTTGTGGTGGGGCACGTTGAAAGCGTCAGTGGCGGCAAGCCGCAGATGCTGGAAGTCTGGGTCAATGGTTCTGATGCGCCTCGCGGTCTGGGGGCAATCGCCAAGAGCCTGAGCATGGACATGCGTAGTGAGGACACCACCTGGCTGAAAGCCAAGTTGGAATCCCTGCAGCGTGTGTCCGGGGAAGATGGTTTCGAAATGCCGTGTCCGTTTGACGGTTCGGTAAAGTACATGCCATCCAGTGTTGCCGCCCTGGCGACCGTCGTTAAGGCTCGTTGCGAGCAGTTGGGGATTTTCGAAGGTGAGAGCGCAAGCCCGATCCACGATGCCCTGATGAGCCCGAAAGAGCCGAAAACTGGCGCTGACGGCACCATGTCCTGGGCTGTTGATGTAACCAACCCGGCCACTGGTGATGACCTGTGCCTGTTCCTGAAGGAGCTGGTGCTGCCCGATGGTACCCGTCGCCCGTACTCTGTATGGCTGGCTGGTTCCTACCCGCGGGTACTCGATGGTCTGTGCAAGAGCCTGTCGTTTGATATGCGCGTCGTCGACCCGGCATGGGTAGGCGCCAAGCTCCGTCAAATTGCGGACTTCAGCGAAGTGCGTGGTGACTTCTTCGGCAAGGTGCCTGGCTCTGAGAAGAGCGAAAACCAGCCGTCGACCATCGCATACATAGCCAAGCTGATCCTGCATCGCTATCAGATGCTGGGTGTGCTTGATGCCGAGGGTCAGCCTGTCCAGGAGCTGGGGTTCTTCTACAAGGAGAGCACTGAAGCTGCCGGCCAGGAGCCACACATGGTGGAGATGAAGGGAAGCCTGTGCGTTGAGTGCAACAAGCTCACCGTTATCCGCAAGGATGGCTGTAACTTTTGCACTGCATGCGGTGCTGAGGGCAGCTGTGGTTAAAAAATAGGGCAGGGGGGATTTCCCCCTCTGCCCACCTTCTTTAAACTCAGAGTCGATTTCGTAAAGGGATGCCCTTTACCAAGTTGATTCCCTTCCCCTTCAGGGGTGGGCAGTGCAGCTAAGCACTCTCTTAGCACTCATGCGCATCCAGCGCCGGCCGCATGGCCAACCAGGCATTAGCAATAGTGCATTCAACCCAGTCGGGGCTTTCCCGACCGGGCGAGCCTCATCCCATCCGGAGGCTCTTATGAAAACCACCAAACTCTCTACCAGTACCGATTCTCGCCAGGCGTTTCTCGCTGCTTGTGCCGACAATCGTGGAAAGCTCCTTCAGGCCATCAAGGATGGTTTCAGTTTTGTCATTCGCCTGAAGGATGAGTACCTGCTCTTCAAGTCGCAGTCCGAAATGGAATCTTTACTTGTCGCTGCAGGGGAGTGTATGGGGCGCAGCCGGTCCATGGCTCGCTCACCCATCACAATGTCTGCTGGTACGTCTGATCGCTTGTTCGTGGTTCGATGCCGGTCGCCAGGCCCGCATCATGGCCCGATGGCCATCACAAGTTTCCCGCGCCAGGTGTGATCCTGGTACGTGAAAGTCAGCTGCTACTTATGCAGCACAACACAACCCTATCGGGGCTAACCCCGATAAGGGGGAGGCCTCCATCTTCGGAGGTTCCATGCATATTCAAACTCGTCTTCACCTATGCGGTATGGACTCTACAGCGCAGGCAATTGCCTTTCGTTCGGAGCGTCTCAGTCGTGTGGGCGTTGATGTCAGCGATGTTGGTTTGCTGACACACGAAGAGCGGGCAAAGCTTGAGCGTTTTGAGAGTCAAGCCCGTTCGGTAAAAGGCGTGAAGACTCGTGCTGAGTTGGAGGAGTTCGAGCGTTTGACGGTGCTTCTGGCCCGTCTTACGTCCGAGTCCCTCTCCTGGCTTCGCGGTCTTTCGCTGGATCGCCTCCGTCAAATGATGGAGCGTTTTGAATAACAACCCATTGGGGGTCTGAAGCCCCTCTTGGGGCTTCTGGCCTCCGCAAACCTGGAGGTACAAAGCAATGAATAACATCCGTCTGCAAGACGTGGATCCACGAATTCTGATGTCTCATTTCGAGGAGCAGATTCGTGTCCGCCGGCAGAATCTTCAGCTGGAAGGCATGCAGGGAATTCAGGACATCCAGCTTCTCGATGTGGCTGATCGTCCGACCTACCTGATGTGTCTCGCGGCAATCAAAGCGTTCGAGAGCCTGCATGGCCGACTGGGTATCAACACGCTCGCCGACATGGCCGAGCACATCCGGTTGGTTGAGCTTCTGTCTGTAACCCAGTCGGAAGTGCTGCCAGGTGAACTGCGTACATTCAGCCTCGATTTGTTGCGCTCGATGCGTGACAGTCAGGCTATCGCTGCCTGATATAACCTGGAGGGGGCTTCGTCCCCTCCAGGCTTCTCACCCGCGTAGGCATTTGCTATATTCGATTCAGCTGGCTTCACAGCACTTCTTAGCAGTCCTCCTGCACACGGTTCACCAACCTCCTCATAAAGCGTTTTCGGAAAAGTTACTTTTCCCAAGGCGAATTCTCACTTGATGCATGCGCATCAGGAGAACACGTCAGCTGCGGCGTCTTTCTGCAGCAATCCCTCAAACCTTCTCGCATAAGCGTCCAAGGAGAACCATCATGGTTGAACTCATCCTCAGCATCATCATCGACATCCTCTTCTCCTGATGGAGATCGGTGCCGCATCAGCCCTTAACCTTGGTTTGGGGGTTCTTGATCTTCGGATTCATCTGGTGCGTTTAAACAGGTAAGAGTGAAGTCGGTGCTATCTGGCCCGGCTTCATTCGAGTCCTTTGACCAATGACTCACCATTGGCCAGAGGATTCTTGAAGTCATCGTGTGATGGCTTCTCGATAGGCAGCTGCACCTTCTGCAGCACATCAAAACCCTGCGGGCTCTTATCCCCGCCGGGGTGGGGTCCGCCGTAACACGGAGTACCTCAAATGAACCTTGCTTCCTTCATCATTTGTAAAGCTCAGCCTGTCGGGCGCGGCTACTTCATCTGCGATGGCTACCTGGTGAAAACCAACGCCGGCGTTGTGAAAGCTGTTTCCACGCGGTGCTTCCCCGTATGAGCTCTCAACAGAACAAGGCTCCTCGTGAGATGAGTGATGATGAGTTCATTGCTCTGATGGGCGCTTCGATTCCTACGCCGCCGGCGAAAGGAGGCTCGAAGTGAAAAAGTACTCGCGATTGGTCGAGCTTCTTCGTCAATCCTACAACCTGACGCTGACCGAAGCTGAAGGCGCCATTCGTGGTGCTGAAGCAGAGGCGGTTTCACGTTGCGGTGGGCGACGGGCAGTAATTGAGCGAGCCTTTCATGGTCGCCAGTTCGCAGCTTCTTCGAAGCTGAGACGCCAGTACCCCAAAGCACGTGATGTGACGATGTACTGCATCGACAAGGGCTACACCGGCAAACGCCGCGTGTTGGTTCATGACGGTGTTGTTGTGTCGCATGGTCGAGTCGACTGGCATGTTTTCGGTGCCAGGCTGTCTCGCTAATTTCTAAACCCGCATGGGGGTATCTATCCCCTGTGGGGTAGGTACCTCTCTTAACCTGGAGGTACACATGGCGCACTCAAGTGCTGTGGAGATGATTTTCACTCACCAACTCAAAAAGCTCGGTTACCCGACTGGCGACATTCGCTGGAGCCTGGGTTACTGCCAAGGTGACGGTGCTTCCTTTTCAGGAAAGCTGGATACCAAGACTCTCGGCAAGCGGCTTTGCCCGCAGGTTCAAGAGGCTGTTTGGGATGGTTTGCCCGATGACTTTGAGCTCGTGCTTGAACGTCTTGACCACCATTACGTCCACGAGAATTCCACCTCCCTCAACTACGATGCCAAATGCCTCGAAGGCAGTGATGTCGAATCTTGGGGAGGTGTCGCGCAGAAGGTGGCCCTGGGCCAACTTTTGCCACTTCTTGAGGATGAGATCTACCAGACCGGCAGCGCCTTGGCGAAGCTGGGCTACAAGATCTACGAGATGAGTCCCTACGAGAAGGAGCTGGTAAAGGCCTATCAGACTCAGAACTTCCGCGTGGAGATCCACCGGGAGCGCGAAACGGACTGGTGTCTGGAGGATGTGTTCGGGGAGGACTCCCTGGATGAAATCATCGCCGACATCGAGTCTGAACGCACAGAAGTTGCTTCTATGTGCGTCAAGGTGATCCAGATCGATGAGGACGGTGATGAGCTCTGTGAGCTTCATACGCAGTACCTCGGCTGTATCGCTTACGAAAAGAGTGGCCCTGTGTTTGGCAAAGGCACTGCGCGCGAAGTCGTGTCGGAGGCAGTTGTCTATGCGCGGGAAATGCTGAACAAGCGGAATCGAGTAACGCTCAAAGCCGCATAAACCCCTGGGGGGACTTTCTCCCCCCTGGGGTGAAGTCCCTTCAGTTCCCTTACCCCGGCTTCGGGGCTTCCTAAAGCCTCCGTTTCGGGGGTTTCAGGAAGCCCCGAGGTTGGGTCTTTGACTGGAGGAAACCATGAAAAATTTTGACGCACGTGTCGTTAAGACCGCGGCATTCGGGCAATGGGACGCAATCATTCAAAGGCTTGCCCCTGAGATCCCGGCTGCTGCATTCAAGAAGCTTGGTAAGCACGTTGCCTGCCCGATCCACTCAGGTGGTACCAAAGGCGATGGCTTCAAGTTGTTCAAAAAGGACTTCGCCGAAACCGGAGGAGGTATGTGCAATACCTGCGGTACCTTCCACGATGGTTTCAAGCTGCTCATGTGGCTGAAGGGTTGGGATTTCCCGACCACGGTGGAGGAGGTCGCGGGTGAACTTGGGTTGAAGAACTCCAATGACCAGCGTGAACAGCGGGCTATCAACAGAGACCGTGAAGCTGAGATTGCTGCAATCCGTGCGCAACGCCTGGCCGATGAAAAGGCAGGGGATGAGCGTATTCGTGGCAACCTCAAGCGAATCTGGAACGAGTCTGTACCGCTGACCGATCCAATCGCTGAGCCTGCAAGACTCTACCTGGCAAGCCGCAAGATCCGTAACTGGGATCGACCGGGGCTGGAACGAGCTGTTCGGTTTCACCCAAGCCTCAACTGCTACAACGAGGATCAAGAGTTCGAAGGGAGTTTCCCAACGATCGTTCTCCTGGTGTGCAGTGAAGGCCGGCCGGCAACAATCCATCGTCACTACCTCACCCCCAAAGGTGAGAAGGCACCGGTGGAGAACTCGAAGAAAATGTGCGAAGTCCCTTCTGACCGTCAGGTAACAGGTGGGGCGGTGTTCACTTCGATGGCCGCTGAAGTCGCTGATGTGTGTGAGGGTCTGGAGACGGCGCTGTCGATCGAGATGGCTATGGGCATCCCGGTCTGGCCGTTGGTCAATGCCACCCTGCTTGAGCTGTTTGAGCCTCCCAAAGGGGTCAAGGCAGTTCGAATCTGGGCTGACAAAGACGTAACTGAAACTGGTATCAGGGCCGCAAACGCTCTGAAGGCCAGGCTCTGGGAGAAAGGGATCAAGTGCATGGTGATGATCCCCTCGATCAGCATCCCAGCAGGCGCCAAAGGCGTCGACTGGGCTGACGTTTGGATGTCGATGGGCCTCTTTGGGTTCCCGCAGCGTCCGAAAGCAGAGCGAGTTGCGTCATGACAGGGTATAGGTCGTATCAGTTTCGTCCTGATCTGGTCGACACCAGCCCTGGTGCGTCGGCTCTTTGTCCCTTCAGCCCGCCCCCTGACTTTGAGGGGGACGGGCAGGGGTACATCGAGCTGCTACGCCGGCGTTACAAGGACATCACACACACGCGTTACCTGCAGGACCGCATTGCGAGGTTCGATCGCGGCGAGGAGGTCAATATCATTGGCCCCTTTGCTGTCGAAGCCGCTAAGGTGTTGGGCTTGCTCGTATCGAATCAAAACCTGAAGAAGACCGGCTAACCCCGGTCTTTTTTTTTGCCTGAACCCAGCGTTGCAACAGCACCTGGTCGTAGTAAGGTCTTCACTCAATACACCGAAGACCTCGACTGCCATGACTTACACCGTTGTCTCGTTCCACACCGTGAAGACTGAAACTCCCGGCATCTTCCATGTCTCGTTCAAGGGCGATGAGCGTTTCCGTCATAAACTGGAGGTTCATACCCTGACCGATTTGGGCAACGATGCCCTCGACTACGTTGAGCTGTTTGGGATCTGGTTCTATCTCATGGGTATCGAGTACGCCGGCAAAATGCGGTCGTCGAAGAACCTTCGTCTCGTGGTTTCCCGTGGCGCCATCAAGCGCCTACTGCGTGAAACCAGTTCAAAGGCGCATCTCTTCCAGTTCACCAATGCCATCAGAACTCAGTTTTTTGGGATGACCGACATTGAGGTCGACAAGAACCCTGACTGGGCTTCTGACCTGGAGCTGAACGCGTGTGTGAAGTGGGATGGCTCGCCGCCGGCGTACCCATCTGTGGTAAACCCAGTTGCTGGGCCGGTCGAGATCACTTACCACGCGCTGGAGCGTTACTATGAGAACACCAACAAGGAAGGGCGGGCTGACCTTATATTCCAGAAGGTATGCAGGCTCGTACGTGAGGCCACGATCCAGACTACGTTGCCAGACAGCGTGCAACGACATAAGTCGCAAAAGTATGGCGCTCGAAACAAGAATGATTTATACCTGAACACCCGGTCAGGATGGCAGGCCGTTGTTTCTGAATCAGAGCGAGGGGCGAAATTCGTCGCTACGGTGTATATGAGGCAGTAATGGACTCGCTGTACAAGTACGTAGAGAAAAACCGAAGGGAGATGCTGGCTTTGATGCGGGCGGTTGATCGGCCTGCCTGGGAGTTGTTTTCGACTCTTAGCAGGGCTAGCCAGGTCGCTGCGATTTCAACTCACCCGAAAGTTCGCGAAGCTGCTGTAAACCATGTTCTACGGGAGATGGGCTTTGGTCCCATGGACAGCGTGCAGCACAGGTTCACTCGCAAGATGTACGTCGTAGATTACCCATTGGTCGGGTTTTCAGATGACGGTATCCCTTTGAAGGTAGTGTTATTCGGGCATGAGTTCACAGCCACTCATGAGGCTCCGTCTACAAGCTTCATTGGTCACATTGGTGACTTCAGTAGCCTGAGTACAGGGGCAAGCATCACGGCAGAAGAGCTGCTGAAGGTGGGGTGGCCCGCTACAAGCTGACGCGTGTGCAATATCCGATAAACCCCAGACCCGGATATTGCACTTAGAGCCTTTGCGCGTCATTCTAAGTCTCATAATCTATTAAATATGGGACTCATCCATGGCTCGTGTGCCCCAGCCTCTGTTCGATACCTTCAGCCGATTCCACGATCTCAATTTCCTCAACCTTAGTGCAGAACTCCCCTCCGTGCGCGAGTTCCTCGGCCAGTTTCCGACAGACTGCAAGGCCGTCGACGGGTACCTGGCTGTTCGCAGCTTTCTGAAGTCCTACGGCGGCAACGAAGCAACCTTTAACTCCTACCGTACGCACGTCGAGCGCTTGCTGTTGTGGTCGTTGATGGTCGCCAAGATCCCGCTGCTTGAGATGCGCCGCAGTCACGGCGAGGCCTTCATCGAGTTCTGCCATAGCCCTGACCAAAACTGGATCGGCCCTGTCGTGAAATCCCGCTTTGTCCGGATTGGTGGCCGCAAGAAGCTGGACACGGATACCTACCAGGTAAACCCCGACTGGCGACCGTTCAACCTGACTGTTTCTAAGAGCGAACGTAAGGCCGCGGCTGAATCCGGGGCTGAGATTCATTATGCGCCCTACAGCATGTCTCAGGGCTCGAAGAGCCAGGTATTTGCCGTTTGCGGGAGTTTCTTCCAGTACTGCATCCAAGAAGGCCTTACTGAGGTCAATCCGATTCAGTCGATAAAGCAGAAGTCAAAGTACATCCAGCGCACCATTGCCGATGCCAGCGGGCGTTCACTGACCCAGCTGCAGTGGGACTTTGTGATCGAAACAGCAGAGCTGATGGCGGACGAAGACCCTGAGCATGAGAGAACGCTGTTCATCCTGGTTACAATGTTCAGCATGTACCTTCGGGTTTCAGACATTGTGGGTCGGGATAACTGGGTGCCCACCATGGGCGATATTCGCCGGGACTCCAATGGGGACTGGTTTTTTCATGTGGTGGGCAAGGGCAACAAGGCAGCCAAGATCAGCGTGAAGGACGAGTACATCCAGGTCTACTTATCTCGGTACCGGCAGCATCTGAACCTGTCTCCCCTACCCGCTCCATATGAGAAAACACCCCTGGTGGCAACACTGAGGGGCCGCCCCGGGCTTTCTGATCGGCACATTCGTCTGATCCTGCAGGAGGTCTTTGATCGCGCCCTGGAGCGAATGAAAGAAGAGCGGCGGACTGTGGATGAGATTGCTCAACTCCGGTCTGCATCGCTGCACTGGCTTAGGCACACCTCTGCGACCTTTGACGCCCCGTTCCGTGACATGAAAGACCTGCAGGCCGATCTCCGGCATGAGCAGATGAGTACCACGGAAAACGTGTACTACAACAGCCTTGATGAGCAGCGAGCAGGTTCGATGAAGGGCCTGAAAATTAGGAGGTAACCCTGCCTCCGGCATCCTCTGAAAGACATACCCACACAATCTGTGGATAAGTCTGTTGACTGCTCCGTAGCTCCGCCGCCCCACCCCGCCCCTGTTAGATTGACTGTTTTTTGTACAGTCGATCTGAACCCATTTTGGGGCTGGATTAACCCCCTTTTGAGGGGGTTGCATCCCTACGATATCGCTAACTGGAAATTCACGATTAGCGATTCCGATATGACCCTAGCACTCAAAGTTCAAGACTCCGAACCCGTCCATGCGGGCATCAACAACGACTCCCCTAAAGGTCGTGTGGATGAGCCGCGGTGCCTGGTCTCCGAGTACGGGGCCCGGATGTCGGCCAAGGACGTGGCTGTTGAGCTCGGCTACAGCTACAGCTACTTCACGAAGAAGATCGGCTATGCAAAGTACCGGCACCTCGACTGGGTAAAGGTGCTGCTGCCGGCGCGCATTAAGAATGGGGCCGCTTTCGACTACAGGACTTCCGCCGTCGAATGCCTGATGAAGATGCGTGGCCTCATATGAGTACCTTCGCGCAGAAGTTACTTCTGTCAGCTGCGATCGCAGCTTCTGGCATGGCTTTCGCCGAGCAATCCACCACTGAAGTTGACGAAGCACCTTATGGCATGGCCGGCGGAACCCAGTTCTACAAGAGCAAGGCCGAAGGCTGGTTTTGGTACAAGGACCCGCCCAAGGAAGTCAAAAAGAAGGTCGAGAAGAAGAAGGAGCTCTCTCCTCCTCCTCCCCCTCCTGCCGAGAAGCCCGTCGAGGTCAAAACTGAGCCGGTGAAGCCCAAGGGCCCGCCTGTGGGCAGTGTCGCCTGGATCAAGGTGAACCTCCCCTTGTACAGGGACCGGGCTATCGATGACCCATCGGATGAGAACGTCCGGGCCTACTACTACCTGCAACGCCTGATGATGGACAAGGCGAACACATTCGCTGAAAGGTCCACCAGCGTCATCATGCGCGACCCGTTCCTGGATGAAGACAGCCGCCGGCCAGTAGCAACCTACGCCGCCAATACCATGAACCGTGAGTCGTCCAAACGGAAGGAGACGGTCCTCAAGGATCTGGCTGACAGGGTCGGCTTGTTCTACTTCTTCAAATCCGACTGCGCCCTCTGCGTTGAACAGGCTGGAGTGCTCCAGGGCCTGAGCTTCAAAACCGGGATACCGATCCTCCCAGTGTCTCTGGACGGGAAGCCTTTGGACCAGAACATCTATTCGGAATACCGCATTGATGATGGCCAGGCGAAGAAGCTCAAGATCTACAACGCCCCTGCCCTCGCCTTGGCTATCCCGCCGGACAAAACGGAAATCGTTGGCTACGGCGCCGTGACCCAGGACGTGCTTGAGAACCGAATCCTGATGGTTGCTCGGGACAACGGGATCATCAGTCAGCAGATGTTCGCCTCAACCCAGCCCTTAACGGATAACGGCTTGCTCACCATGGACGATGCCAAAGACCTTTCTGAAGAAGATCTGAAAGATCCAAACGTACTTGTCGAACATCTGCGCAACCAGCTTGCGCGAAAGACTGCGCTAGAGGGGATGTAAATGTTCAAGATCAAATTCAAGGCTCTCTCCCTCGGTATTGCGATCGCATGTGCTTCGCAAGTGGCAAATGCCAATATCCAATCCCAAATGGACAAGATGTTCGAAGGCATGTCGAACTCCACCGATGCTGGTGCGTACGAGACTGCGACCCGGGGCGTAATTACCGGTGGCTCGATGCGTTTGCGCAACAAAATCGTGAACGCCCCTGTGGTTGCTTTTCGTCCGCCGTCCTTCCAGGCCGGTTGCGGTGGCATCGACATGTTTGCCGGCTCGTTTAGCTTCATCAACGCCCAGCAGTTCGTGCAGTCCCTGCGTTCCATCGCTTCCAACGCGGTAGGTGTAGCTTCTGGCTATGCCTTCAAGCTGGCACTGCAGGCAATGGGGCCAACGGTCGCAAACGTCATCAAGGACCTGCAGGAGGCCATGCAGCACATCAACGGCTTGATGTCGAACTCGTGCCAGTTGGCAACGGGCCTGGTTACCGACACTTTCATGGCATTCGGTGCGAAGCTTGATGCCGCTGATAAGCAGAAGTCTTTTACCAAGGGCATCAAGGATAACTTCGGCTCCTGGTTCAATACCGAAGGCAAGTCGGCCGGCGAAGAAGTTGAGTCGAACGGCCATGCCGAGATGTGCAAGGACAAGGGCAACGTTGTCTGGTGCAACCTGCGCAGAAGTAATGCCAAAAATGCTTTCCTCTACGGTTCGCTAGAGACTGACGAGATCATGATGTCGTTCACGGGTTCAGTCATCCTCGGTGAGTTTGGCGACTCGGCTGACGGCAAGGGGCGTCAGCGCCAAACCATCGTTCTTCCGCCCCTCAAGATTGACCTGGAGACGATGATCGAGGGCAAGAAAGGCGAGAAGGTCAGCATCTATGACTGTGGTGGCGATGAAGATACCTGCTATCCGGACAATGGCAGCAGCCTCGGTACCAAAGAGATCGAGTTCGACGGTGTTGCTGAAAAGATCGTGAAGGCCTTTGTCGGCAGTGCGAACAGCAGCGGTATCATTCAAAAGTGGGCTACGAATACCGGGACATTCACTGAGGATGAAAAATCGTTGCTGGCCGGCCTGCAACAAACCGGGTTCTCCGCAATGATCCAGCGACTCTCGAAGAGCTCCCCATACCAGGCAAAGGGCTTTGTTCAAGAGCATTCCAAAATGCTGGCGCGTGACATGACCTACGTGCTCGCCCGTGGATACATCGAGGCAGTCCGTAACTCCCTGGTTGGCAACGAAATGGAAGGCGCCCTGGGCGCATCGCCCAGTGAATTCCTGCGCGATGCCTACACGCGACTCGACAACCAGTACCAGGCAGCAATTGCCAAGTACGGAACCCCGTCCGAAATGAACAGGGCCTACAAGACGGCGATGGAGCTGTTGCCAGCTCCGGCACTCACCACTGCCTTCAACACCAAAACCACCACCACTGGGACCAACTAAGAATGGAATTCTCTATCTACAGCCTCGGAAGCGCTGTGTTCATGGAGGACATCCTGAACGCAGTGGCCATGATCAGCGGCAGCGGGACCATCGAAAGTCTTGCGATGATTGGTCTCCTTGTTGGCGCATTCATTCTCGGCTTCAAAGCCGTTTACTCGAACACCGGCATCCAGTTCCAGCAGCTGCTGGTCTGCTTTGTACTGTACCTGGCCATGTATGGTCCGACTGCAACTGCCGTGGTTGAGGACATCTACACCGGGGAAGTCGCCGTCGTCGACGGTGTTCCGATCGGGCCTCTGGCAGTAGGTTCGATTGTTTCAAACATCGGCTACCAAATCACACAGGCCATGGAGCAAGGCTTTTCGACGCCCAGCATGACCTCCTATGGTTTTGCCGATCCTTTGAACACACTCATACATGTACGCCAGATAGCACACAACGTCATCAGCCTGCCCTCTATGACCGGTAATGGGGGCAATTCTAACCTTCTCGCATCCTGGTCAAACTACATCAAGGAATGCACCTTGGTCGCGGCAAGTAGTGACGATCGGGCCCTGCAGGAGTTGTTGAATAAACCTGAGGGAATTGATGCTCTGGCCTTTCCGTCTAACGTTTACTACACAAAGATCTATGATGGCCCGGCCGATGGCAGCACCAAGACCTGCACAGATGCTTTCACTAGCCTAAAAGCAATGACCGAAAGCGCAGAGACCGACCTACTTGGCGACATTGCTAGGGGGATGACTACTGCGGGTTCTAAACCTGACTCTTTCGCTATTGAAGCGAGACTGGATGATGCTTTGTCCAGCATCGCCGCTGCAGCAATTGATGCCCGACAATACGCTGTAATGTCTGCTGTCATGCCCATCCTTGAGGGGGCTCCATCTGCTGTGGCCTTGCAGGATATGCAAGGCGCTGCAGCTATTATGATGAATCAGGCTATGGCGCAGCAGGCTACTCAATGGGCTGCTGAGGGGTCGATGTTTACCCGCTATATCCGCCCGTTCATGACGTTCTTCGAAGGTTTCATCTATGCCATCACCCCGATCATGGCTTTTGTGATTGTGCTGGGTGGTTTCGGTATCAGCCTCGTCAGCAAGTACCTGATGATCTTGATCTGGATGACCATCTGGATGCCGGTTCTGGCGATCATCAACCTATACGCGCTCTCGACTACCCAAGCGAAGATCGAGGCGGTTCTTGGAGGTTCTTTTTCCGTAGGCACCGGGCTGTCCTTCAACCAAATGCGCGACATGATGCCAATTCTTGAGTCTCAAATTGGTATTGCAGGCATGCTCGCGTCAGCTGTGCCTGCGCTGTGCATGTTCCTGGTGTATGGCACATCGGTTGCCGCGTCTGGCCTCGCTACTAAGCTGGGCGGATCGGACACGATCAACGAGAAAATCGTTTCGCCGGATGTCGTTACTCCTGGTAGTGGCCTGCAGATGACCTCGCAGGCAGTCAACGACTTCAACGGTACTCGCGCATCTGGCTCGGAAGCCAACCTTGGCGATATGAGCATGAGCAGTGCCATGACCAAGGCGGTCAAATCCGCCAACTCAAAAATGCACGCCGAGTCGGCAACAATGCAATCCCAGGCACTTTCCGCCTTCAGTACTGCTTACAGCAATACGAAGACAATTGGGGAGCAAGCCTCGGTTGGTCGAGGTGTTCAGGCTGCATTTGGCATGTCTAATGACGCGGCCATTCAGGATGCTCTGCAGGACATGAAAAATGCTGGTTTTACCCAGACCCAGCGCGACGCTCAAATTGCTAATTTGACTGCAGGTTGGACTGCCTCAGGCGGTGTTAAAGCCGGTAATGGCGCCGCCTCGGCATCAGCAGGTGCCAGTGTAGGCGGCAACACTACCTCTCAGCAGACCCACGATAACGCCCAGAGTGGTGGCCGAAATGCGCAGGAAACCGCGTTAGCGAAACTGTCCGAGGCCGTTAACAACAAACTGGCGAAGACCAACGGACGCGAAATTGCGAATAACGTTCAATCTGGTCAAAACCTGGGGCTCAGCTCGACGGATACAAACTCTCTGATGCGACAGGCGGCACGAACCGATCAGTCAGCGCAGACTTATGAAAATGCCTCGGCATTCCAGCAGCAGTACGGATATGGTGAAAACCTCAAGCTACATGCCTTTGCCACGAATTTGATGAACCAGGGGCGGGGCCAAGAGGTGATCAATACAGCTCAGAGCGTTAATGGAGAGCAGTACGACCAGAACTACAAAACCCTCGGGAATATGATGTATGACGACAACCAGCGATCCGTTGCAGCTGCTGCTTTGACCCTAGCTCAGACAAACAACTTCGATAAGATCTTTGGTGACGGCGCGACCGATGATTCTGGCCGGAATGCTGACCTTGTTGGAGCCGATGCAAGCGGCGTTGATGCGAGTGGTGCAGGTCGAATGGTTGATACAAGGGCGTTCGAATCCGAGTTTGCTAAACAGGACGCTGCACTTCGAGGTGATCGAACTGCTGAAGGCTTGTACATGCGTAGGGCGGCCATCGTAAAGAACGACGCTGATGTATATCGGGACCGTGTTGCTGCTGGGGCTGCCCGAGATGCAGAAGGTCGAATTCGTGGTAGAGAGAGGGAGGTTTCTGACGATAACGAGAGCTACAACACTTGGTTTAAAGGGGGCATGAACTTCTTAGGCTCCTTAATTGGCACTCGTGGCTCTGCTTCGGATTATCAAGAGATGGGCCAACAGATTGGGCTTACAGAGCCTCAGGCCAAACTGTTTGCCGCAATGAGCACCGGTGATATTAGCAATGGCCGTATGGCCTGGAATAATTACGCCAATAGCGTAGGCATGGACAACGAACTTCGCGATGGGATGTATAGCACCATCAGGAACGCAGCATTTAATAATGAAGGTGCTGCAGCAGGAGTTCAGGACATTGTGCGTATGAATCAGGTTGGTAAGGGCTTCGACCTTCAATTCCAGTCCGACTCACAAAATTATGAAGGTGCTGCAGCTGGAGTTCCGGGCAGTGTGCCTACGAATCAGTCCGGTCAGGGCTTCAACCCTTCATACCAGCCTGACCGACAAAATTATGAAGGTGTTGCAGCTGGAGTTCCGGGCAGTGTACCTACGAATCAGTCCGGTGAGGGCTTCAACCCTTCATACCAGCCTGACCGACAAAATTATGAAGGTGTTGCAGCTGGAGTTCCGGGCAGTGT
>Ga0075011_10000752_pt1 | contig 17168 bp, 10 predicted proteins | sample TARM_MetaG_T_14_FD_72354 | JGI IMG/M metagenome (GOLD analysis project Ga0075011, IMG submission 72354) | Freshwater microbial communities from Pennsylvania, USA, analyzing microbe dynamics in response to fracking - TARM_MetaG_T_14 | ecosystem: Environmental > Aquatic > Freshwater > River... | reverse complement strand
CTTTTCAATCGAATTATCATAGTTAAAAAATCAATAACCTACAATGACTTCTTAAACGATAAAGGAATAACTGACATATTGGAATCAAGATAGTTACCAACTTTTTTCACCAAACGTCAGTTTTTTTTTATACTATTTAGTATATAATTAAAATAATTTAAAATAATAGGAGTGTTGCGATGAAACATTTCAGTGTAGTCCTTTTAATGATTGTCTTATTATATGGCTGTGAAACATTGGATGAGAATCATTTACAGTTTTACCATGACAATTTTGAAATCATCATTCATCAAGTAACCCTTCATGAAACATCACAAGAAGAGGATTTGTTGCTGGTTGACTTAACATTCACCAATACGAGTGATTCTAGTGTAGAAGTTAATCCGCTGACTCAGTTTCATATGGGGGTTAATACAATAGATGAGCGTGAAGTAGAACCGGATGCTGGAAGTTATGACACGCTCCTTGGTTCTTATTTTAATTGTGAAGCAAAAAACGGGGTGTTGGCATTTAGCGTTCCTAGTGATGTTAGTGATTATACCCTAATCTTTACCCAGGATATGACCACTATAGAAATTAGTATTCCTTATGAAAATATCAAGGCTAAGAGCTAGCCTTGATATTTTTTTTATTCTATGTCTGCAATCAGCGGGAAATGATCACTTAAGTAAATATCACCGTCTGTGCGGTGATCAATCTTGAAGGATTTAAAGATAAAAGGATGTTCGATATAAATGTAATCAATTGGTTTTCCTAATGTATCCCCTTCAAAATCATGAAACGTTCTTAAATGGTCTTGATCGTTAATTAAATCAAATCCGTGATGCAGTCTTAAATTTGTTGTCAGGGCACGGTCAAAATCATCATTAGGGGGTTGATTCAAATCCCCAGTGAGAATAATGGGTTTTGAAAGATACTGTTTTTTTAAATAGTTGGTTAAAAGTTTAACACTATCTAGTCTTGCAGTATATGACCCGTGCGATAAATGCGTATTCACAAAGACGAAACTGTCAAACTCTGCGATGACTAAATTTCTTGGGAATGTTGCATCTTGATGCATCACAATGGTTTCGCTTAGGTGGTCGTTGTTATACCATAGTGTCAGTTGATTAGTTAAGTGTAATGATTGATGATAAAATACAGGGTTTTTCTCTGTTGATTCATCCCGTTGCTTTCCTGCACTTCTGTAGTTTGGCAAAGCATCGAGTAACGCTTTTTCCATCGAATCTCTGACTTCTTGAAACCCAATAATTAAAGGTTTTTCTTCTTCAATAAGCCGAATAATTCCAGGCAGTCTTTTTTCAAATGTATAAGGTTCATCACCGGGTTCATTTACTCTAATATTAAAGCTCATTACTTTCATTCAATCACCTCAATTTCAGTCTAACATTTATGAAAAGTTTTCACAACTTTACTAAAAATAAAAAGTCTTATTTATAATTTAACATGGCTTATTTGAAAAATCGAAAACGTTATAGTAAAACGGTTACAAATATGTTAAACTGTATTCGAAAACGTTTTAGTTATAGGAGGCTATCATGTTAAAACATTACGAAACATCTAAGCATAGCAGTTTAAGACATGAACTTGTTAACCGCAAAACAAATAAAACAAGTGACACTTTAACGATTGATTCAAGTAAAACGTATCAATCAATGTTGGGGTTTGGCGGCGCTTTCACAGAAGCGGCAGCTTATACGTTATCACAAATGTCTAAGGCCAATAGAGACAAAGTTTTAAAGGCATATTTTGATAAAAAAGATGGACTTAATTACAACTTAGGACGTGTCCATATTCACAGTTGTGATTTTGCGCTTGAAAATTATACGTATATTGATGATTACGATGAAACACTCGAAAGTTTTTCGATTGAGCGTGATCATCGTTGGGTCATTCCAATGATTAAAGATGCAGAAAAAATTCGTGGCGAAAAAATTGAATTACTCGCCTCACCTTGGAGTCCACCAGCGTGGATGAAAGATAATAATGATATGAATCACGGTGGGAAACTATTGCCGAAGTATTATGATCTTTGGGCTGAGTATTACTTAAAATTTATAGAAGCTTATAAAAATGAATCATTAAACATCTTTGCGTTAACTGTTCAAAATGAACCGGCTGCAAAACAAGTTTGGGACTCATGTATTTATGATGCAGAAGAAGAGCGTGATTTTGTTAAAAACTATTTGGGACCTAAAGTGAAGAATAGTCCTTATAGCGATACTAAAATTATTATTTGGGATCATAATCGTGATATTATAGTCGACCGTGCAAAAACAGTGTTAGAAGATCAAGCGGCGAATGACTATGTATGGGGCACAGGGATTCACTGGTATGTATCTGAAGCATTTAAAAATCTTTCAGAAGTGCATAACTTATTCCCAGATAAACATTTACTCTTTACAGAAGGATGTATTGAAGGTGGGGTTCAACTGGGTGCATTTGAAACAGGTGAACGCTACGCACGTAATATGATTGGTGACATCAGCAATTATTGTGAGGGCTATATTGATTGGAATTTAACCCTCAATGAAATCGGGGGACCGAATCATGTTGAAAATTATTGTGACGCCCCAATTATTTGTGATACGAAACAAGATGTCGTCCATTTTAATAGTTCTTATTATGCCATGGGCCATTTTAGTAAGCATGTAGAAGCTGGTGCAAAACGTATCGACTCTACTAGCTCACATCCTGATCTAAGACATGTTGCGTTTTTAAACCCTGATGGGTCAAAAGTGATTGTCTTACAAAACGAAACAGAAAATGATATTTCATTAACCATCGATATGGATGGATTTACCCATCAATTAACGATTGTGAAACGTAGTATTTCAACGATAAAAAACTAGAGGTGATGATCATGAGTAATTACTATTTCAAAGGCGGAGACTTTGTTATAGAAAATTATAATAAACAAAAAACATTCGCAAACTTTTTACCAGGGGTTGCAGGGAAGAAAGGGATTCCACTTTGGAATTTCTACGTCAACCGCGCGCAGTGTATGGCAGGGTTTGGACTTCAAGATAAAAGTAAACCGATTATGAGTTTTACACCTGCCAATAAAGCCTATGAAGTCGTAAGCACGATTGGTTTTAGAACATTCATTAAAACAAATGACAAGATTTATGAACCCTTTAAAATCGAAAACAACACGCCCCATAAAATGATTGTCTCTAACGCATCATTTAGGATTGAAGAAACCAATTCTGACCTTGGGTTAAACACAAAAGTTACCTATTTCACTTTACCCAACACCCCACTTGCGGGGCTTGTAAGAAAAGTTGAAATTGAAAGTACAAAAGAATCAAATACATTTGAAATACTTGATGGGTTAACAGAAATACTACCATCAGGGGTGAATAATAGTAATTTTAAAGAAATGTCTAACTTATTAGCGTCATGGATGGATGTTGATCATTTAGATGAGGGAATCGGCTTCTTTAAACTCCGTGCCTCAACCAATGATTCAAGTGAAGTCACCATGGTAAAAGATGGGAACTTTTATCTCGGATTTGATGAGGACGGGTTAATTACACCGGTTGTTGATCAAGATTTAGTCTTTGGCTATAACACGAGTAAAAGTTATCCAACACACTTTGAAGAGACTTCGCTAGATAATATCAAAAGCACAAAACAAGTAACGACCAATAAAATCCCGTGTGCGTTTATTCCACAAACCTTCACCTTAAATAAAGGTGAAACTAAAACCTTTTACGCGGTGAGCGGGTATACCCATGATTATGAAACATTAAAAAGCTATTTAAAGGACTTAACTTCTATTGAGTATATGCAACAAAAAGAACGCGAAAACCAAGAAGAAATCAGTACCTTATTAAACGATGTTAAAACCGATACTGCCCATGAAGTCTTTAATCATTATATTGAACAAAACTATTTAGATAACTTCTTAAGAGGTGGGTATCCGGTATCCATTGGCGATAGTATCTATCATTTATATAGTAGACGACATGGCGATTTAGAACGTGATTACAATTTCTTTAGTTTAGCACCTGAATACTATTCACAAGGCGCAGGAAACTTTAGAGATGTCTGTCAAAATAGACGCATGGACACATTCATTAATAAAGATGTTGAAGCCTTCAATATCCATCAATTTGCAAGTCTTGTACAACTTGATGGGTATAATCCTTTATCGGTTAACGGGACACTTTACGCGCTTGAGGCGGATAAAGTCGATGTGTTAATGCAAAAACATTTTAAAGAACATGATGGGTTAAAAGCACTTTTATCAAGTGATTTTACCCCAGGACAATTGGTAAATTTTGTTGAGAATCATGCAATTACTATTAAGACAAGTGAAACAGCGTACTTAAACGAAATCATTAAAGCCTCAAAAAGTAAAATTAATGCCGCATTTGGTGAAGGTTACTGGAGTGATCACTTCACCTATATCTTAGACCTTGTTGAATCTTATGAAAGCATTTATCCTGATAAACTGCATGATTTATTGTATAAAGATCAATCTATCTTAACCTTTGAATCACCAGTAACCGTTAGACCAAAATCTGAAAAAACTGTCATTACTAAAGAAGGATCAATCAGACAATACGGCAGTGTTAGACACTTTGATGATGAAAAAGTTAAGGCACTTAATTTAGATATTTACGGGCCAAACTGGGCCGTCTTAAACGGTAAACCTTACCAAACCAATTTATTCACGAAGTTACTGACCTTAGTCCTCAATAAACACAGTTTATTAGACCCTGAAGGGTATGGGATTGAAATGGAAGGGGACAAACCAGGCTGGAATGATGCAATGAATGGTGTTCCTGGACTCTTTGGCTCAGGGGTTGGTGAGACGATTGAAGTTTTAAGAATTGTTGAATACTTACTTGCCCATCAATCTGAAGGCGCCATTGAATTACCAAAAGAAATTCACGCCTTATTTGAAGGCCTTACTAAATCAGAAGATTATGCATCTCGTGTAGAAGTAAGAGAAACATACCGTCAAGCGGTCCGTTTAGGACTGAGCGGGGAAACGATTCAGCTTAAGTTAAACACAGTTTATGATTATCTAGAAACCTTAAAAACAATGCTTCAAGATAATCTTTCAGCCCTTCATAAAGAATATGAAGGCATATTGCCAACATTCTTAGTCTATGAAGTGACAGACCATGAACCTTTAAAAGAAAACGGTGAAGCTGTGATTGGGCATTATAAATTGCCACTCACTAAAGCACTTGCTTATAAACGCCGTGCTTTACCGCGCTTCTTAGAAGCACCCGCAAGACTATTAAAAACTGACTTTGCCAAAGACAAACTTGCTCATATGGCAGAAAGCATTATCGATAGCGGGATTTACGATCAAACATATAAGATGTATAAAACCAGTGAAAGCTTAGAACACGAAACCCATGAAATCGGACGTATTCGCGCATTTACTAAGGGATGGTTAGAACGTGAGAGTAATTTCTTGCATATGAGTTATAAATATTTATTAGGGCTTTTAAAAGCCGGGCTTTATAAAGAATATTATGAAGCGATTCAAACGAATTTAACGTGTTTTATGGACCCAAGTATTTATGGGCGTAATACCCTTGAAAACAGTAGTTTTATTGCCCCAAGCAATAACCCAAATGAAAAAATTCACGGACAAGGGTTCTTCGCAAGACTTAGTGGGTCTACTGTAGAAACGATTAATATGTGGGCCATCATGATGACAGGCGGGAAGCCGTTTAAGTATGATGGTGAAACGCTAAGTTTAAGGTTTGAACCTAAACTTGACGCAAGTTTCTTTAAAGAAGATGGGACGTTAAGTTTTACCTTCTTAAAAACCATTAAAGTCACCTATATTAATAAAGCACGACACTCTACTTATAACGACTTTGAAGTAGAAAACATTGAACTGATTAATGATACCGAACGCTTAAGTGTAAAAGCTATTACCGGTGCATTAGCAGAAGATGTACGAGCGATGAGATTTAACGCAATAAAAATATATATTAAATCTTAGGAGGAAATAAGAAATGAAGAAATTATTAGTTTTGCTTTTAGCAGTAAGTTTTACTTTAACACTTGCAGCATGTAATGGAGAGGACGATAATACTGATCCAGTAGTTGATAATACTGCACCTGTTATTACAGGCGTGGATGATACTACTGTGTACTTAGACACAGAATTTGATCCGATGGAAGGCGTAAGTGCAACAGATGATGTTGATGGGGATCTTACCGATTCAGTTGAAATTATTGGATCTGTGGATACATCACAAACTGGATCAAACTATTTAAGATACCGTGTTACCGATGCAGCAGGAAACATAAGTGAAGAAAGTCGCTTTGTAACTGTTGAGGTTGATCCTAGTTCTGTAGGCGATGAATTTGTGCCAAATGGAAACTTTGATCTAGGAATGTCTTTTTGGTCAGTAACACAAGGCCTTGAAGGTGGCGCTGGAAACTTTAATGTGGTTGATGGTGTGTTAGAAATTGAAATCACAGGCGTTTCAGGTGGCCTTTGGGAACCACGTCTTGAAAATATCGGGATGACGTTTGAAGAAGGAAAAACTTACAAAGTTAGCTTTGATGCAAAAGCTGATGCACCACGTTCTGTGCATTTACAAGTTGGAGAATTATTAGACAGTGCACCATGGTTTAATAACTTCAAAGAAGGTCAAACAGAAATTGTTGATTTAACCACAGAAATGACAAACTATGATTATACATTCACAATGACTAAAGAAACCAATGAAAACGGTGCTGTTATTTTTGAAATGGGGACTGTTGAGGGAGAAGTTGGAACTGATAACTTATTAACAACAGTTTATTTAGACAATGTAATGGTTGAAGAAACTGAACCAGTATACTCAGAACCTATTATTATGACAGAAGATATTACAATTGAAGTTGGGACTGAATGGGACCCACTTGATGGCGTTATTGCCCGCGATTTAGTTGAGGGTGATCTTGACCTTACAATGGATAATGTCATTCGTGATGAAGTTGATCCTATGGTTGAGGGAGAATATGAAGTCGAATATTCTGTATCAAACAGTGAAGGGTTAACAACAACGCATATAAGAACTATTACAGTAGTCTCATTAATCTTTAATGATACAGATATCGTTACCAATGGTGATTTCAGTGAAGCGCTTGATGAAGAAACACCAGTATGGCGTTTATTTGAGGCGAACTGGAGTCCTGATGAAAGCCCAATGACTGATGGGGATTTAGAAATTATTGACGGAGAAATGGTGTTAAGTGTCAAGGATATCGGTGCATGGGGAGAACAAGCATGGTTATTACAAGCTGCCCAAGATATTGAGCTTGAACTTGGTCATACATACCGTGTAGAATTTATAGCAAAAGCGGATAGTCCGCGTGCATTAAATTCAGTCGTTGGATTTACAGCACTTAATGATGAATGGGTTGGTTATGGTAGTAGTTTAGTTGACTTAACAGACGAATACCAAACGTATAGCTACACATTCACCGTTGATCAAGATAGTGATGATTTCCAAGTTGAACTGAAGTTTGAATTTGGGAATGGTGTTGATACTGTTTATGTCGATGATGTCAATATTGACATTCTTGATGAAGGACCTACATCAACAAACTCATCATTTGAAGAAACTGGTTGGGGTGTATGGAGCCAAGATTGGGCGAATGATAACGGTGTCCCTAATGTTACACATGGTATTGAAAATGAAGAATACTTTGTTACAGCGGATAACTTAGGTGATGCAAACTGGGCGATTCAGTTCTTACAAGAAGGACTGAGTGTTGTAGATGGGGAAACTTATAGTGTGACGCTTGATGCAAGAGCGAGTGCCGCAAGAGACATTAACTTTAAATTTATTGATGCAAATGGAAAAGAATTTTTAGAAGTAATCTCACTAACAGAGACGATGGATACTTACACATTCGATTTTGTTTATGAAGGTGATGCGACTAGTGGTAAAATAAGTATTGAACTTGGTGTTATCGGTGATGCAACACCAGGAACAATTTGGTTTGATAATATCGAAATGAACCATAACGAAACCAACTTAGTAACCAATGGAACATTCGATCAAATTGTTGATTGGGGAACTTGGGCACAAGATTGGGACGATGCGCCAACAGTAACTACTGAAGTTATTAACGGTGAACTTGTTATGGCTATGGATAAGCTTGGTGCTGAGTCATGGAGTATTCAATTATTCCAAAATGATGTCTCTTTAATCCCAGGGGGAAGCTACCGTTTATTATTTGATATGAAAGCTGAAGTTGCCCGTGATATCAACGCTAAAATCATTACTGGTAGTGGCGAAATTGCGGAGACATTCACACTAACCACAGATATGCAAACGTACATCTTTGATTTTGAATATACAATTAATGAAGACACAGGAAACATTAACTTTGAATTTGGTAACTTCGAAAATGCTGAAGCTGGTGCAATTACAGTCGATAATGTTATCTTATTTAGAACCTTTAACTAAGGCGATATTATGCCAATAAGAGCTGTTAATTTAGGAGGCTGGTTAGTCCTTGAAAAATGGATGACACCCGAACTCTTTAAAGGCACTCAAGCAGAAGATGAATACCATTTATTAAAAGCATTAGGAGAAGGTGCGAAAGCGTTAATTCTTTCGCACCGCCAATCCTTTATCACAGAAAAAGATTTTAAATGGATCAGTGACTATGGCATTGACACTGTAAGAATTCCAGTCGGACATTGGTTATTTGATGCAGAATGGCCTTACATAGCCGCAAAAGAAACGCTTGATTTAGCCTTTGAATGGGCAAAAAAATATCACCTCACTATCATGCTGGATGTTCATGCAGCTAAGGGATGTCAAAACGGGTTTGATAATGGTGGATTAAGTGGTGTGATGAACTGGCATAAAGATAAAAAAAATATAGACCATACCCTAGATTTTATAGAAATGCTTGCTAAAACCTATAAAGACCATGTTGCCTTAGGCGGGATTCAACTGCTTAATGAACCTAGATGGGATATTCCGCTTGATATCATTCAACCGTTTTATCTAGAAGGCTATCAACGGGTAAGAAAGCATTGTAATGATGATATTTATGTGGTCTTTCATGATGGGTTCCGTTTAGAAGCGTGGGAATCATTCTTTAAAGATAATGCTTTTACTAATACCTATTTAGATACGCATATGTATCAAGTCTTCTCAGATAATGATCGCTTACGCGGTATGAGTGAAGTGATTGAAAAAGTCAGTGTCAAACGCTTAAATGAATTAAAAAAAGTGACCCCATATACTAGGGTCATTGTTGGAGAATTTTCACTTGGCATCCATGAACGCGCATTAAGTGAGGCTAAAGATGCATTTACGAAAGATGCGTTGTACCGGGCTGTAGGAAACAGTTTGCTTGTGACATTTGAACAAGTGGATGGCTGGGTATTTTGGAATTATACATTAAGTAAACACTCAACACAATATAATGCTGGGTGGTCATTTAAAAGAAATGTTGAACTAGGCTATCTACCTAGTCAAATAAGAAAGGATTGAAAATATGAAAAAACTATTTTTAATGATGTTAACCCTAACCTTTGCACTTGCAATTGTTGGGTGTAGTAATGGTGATGACACCACTGACCCTGATGATAACGGTGGAACAGGTAATACTGGTGGAACGTCTAAAAACATTGTATTAAGTTATGCGGACTGGGGAGATCCTGAGATGAATCAAGCTTTAATTGATTCATTTATGGAAGCGCATCCAAATATTCGTGTTGAACTCCGTAGTGATATTACAGGTGCAGGGGCTGAGTTTACTGGAAACTTACTCAATGCTCAAGCAGCAGGGGTTTTACCAGATGTATTTGCAATCGATAATGTTCCAACTGGGTATTCAAACGGGATGTTATTAGATATTACTGAGTACTGGGATGCTGATGAGGATACGCAATATGTTTATCCTAATATTGCCGAAACTGCCATTTATAATGGTAGCCGTTATGCGGTACCATCATTTCAGTTTATTAAAGGTATTTTCTTAAACATTACACTTTTAGAACAATATAATATCGCAATTCCTGAAAAGGATTGGAATTATGAAGAATTTGTCGATCTTGCGATTGAAATTCGCCAAGCAGGGATGAATGATTATGTTTACTCAATTGATCCTTGGTATGGAAGTTTAGATTTTGAAGCGATTTGGCCAACTCAAGATTTTGAAGATGTTGGGTATAATACATGGGATGGTGAACAATTTAACTTCACATCTGATGCATGGATTACAGCGTATGAACGTAAACTTGATTTACAACAACGCGATGTAGTCGCGGCGCATACTGAAGATGAGCTTGCTGTTATTGGTGATGTATGGCCATGGGAAACAGGATACGTTGCGATGAAAATTGATGGATCTTGGAATATGTGGATGGTTGATTCTATGTATGAAGATTACGGGTTTGAAGTAGGATTCTGGCCTTATCCTGGTGGCGATGCTGGACAGTTCCCACCGACAATTTTAGATTATCAAGTGGTCTCAAGCCAAACCGATTATCCAGAAGAAGCCTATGAACTTGCTAAATGGATGACATTTGGAAAACAAGGATGGTTAACACGTCTTGATATTATGGAAGAACGCGGGGATTTAATGTTAGACCGTTATCCGGTTGCTGATTATCCTGAAGTATGGGAAAAAGCAGAAAGTTATATTGATTATGTTGAAGGATTACGCGAAAATATTGACTTATTCGAATACTCAAAACCTGATGTTGATAAATGGTTACCAGGCTATAAAGCATTCTGGGAATGGGTTGAAAGTGATGACAATGATTATTGGACACGTATCAATGATGGGTTAATATCACCTGAAGTCTTTGCAGCAGAATGGGAAGCACAAGTGAATCAAATGGTACAAGAAGCATTAGGAGAATAAATATTTAAGGCAAATGAAGCCTGACAACTTTTGTCGGGCTTTCCTTGCTTATTGAGGTGAATGACATGCATTTAAAAAAATGGGTTAAAAAGCATAAAAATAAACTACTCATCGGTCTTGTGATTGTTGGGGTTTCAGTCTATTTTTTCGTCAATCAAGTTGATCGTTCTTTTGTGGAAATGGATTATTATAGCATTACACCCGCAGATGAAATCACAGACCGCTATTTTCATGTTAAAAATTCATGGAACGTGATGGATACGGATGGCGTAAATGTTGAGATTGATGCAAGTGAAATGGATGAAAACGCGACGTTTTCAAGTGCGTATGGAGATGAGACTTTGACTTTAGAATACGGTGAAACACTGTCATTTTCAGCATCCGTTAATCAACGCGGCGCTTATCATTTTGCGTTTGATCAACGTGACATCAGTCAAAATATCTTAAGTAACAAAATTGCGGTTAAAGTCAATGGCGCGTATCTTTTTGAAGAAAGTCGTACTGTGGAACTACCTGCAAGATGGGTCTTTGCACAAGAAACGTTTCAACTAGACCGCTACGGCAATGAAATACTATCAAGTTCTGTAAAACTTGATTCTTTTGAAAAATCTTACTTTTATGATTCAACGGCACTAAACGCAAAAGCTTTAACATTCTTATTGAATGCAGGGGAAAATGATATCGAAATAACCAGTTTAAATGGTGATATTGAAATTGGGAAGTTTTTCATTGAAAGTGAAAAAACCTACCCAAGTTATGAAGAATACTTAACCCTTCATGATGGCACCCTTCAAACGGATGAACTGATTACGATTGGCGCAGAAGCCCTTGCGGCTAAAACCAATCCATCAACGCGCTTAAGGAGTGAACGTGACCCATCAGCCACCAAATATGATACCCGCTATTTAAAGCTCAATGCTTTAGATGGGTATAGCTTTAGAGATGGAAACGACACAATCTATTATGATGTTGATGTGCCTGAATCAGGGTATTATTATATTGGATTTAAGTACCGTCAAGATTACTTAATGCAAATGCCCGTGTTTAGAGAAATTAAAATCAATGGTGAAGTGCCATTTGAAGAAGTCTCTTTAATGCCCTTTAATCATACAAGTACTTATGAAAACACCCTTTTAAACGGTGGGGAAGAGCCTTACATGTTTTATTTTGAAAAGGGAATGAATGAACTCAGTATTCGTGTGGTGTTAGAACCTTATCATCATGCCTATGAAAACATCACAGTCGTGATGGATGAGATAAGTGAATTAAGTTTAGAAATTAAACGTTTAACAGGAAACACCAACGACCGTTACCGTCGTTGGCGACTTGAGGATTATATTCCTGATATTGAATCAAGAATGGATGCTTGGTTAGAGACGCTTTATCATATTGAAGAAGAACTGACAAAATATTCAAACGAGGAAGAACCTGGGGAACTCACCAATATTAATCTCGCGATTGATTTACTTGAAGAACTTCGTGAGAATGTGAATGATATTCCAACAAAAATGGTGATGCTTGCTGATGGGGATGCCTCAGCCTCACAATTCTTAGGCGCAAGCATACAAAACATGTTACAAAACGGTTTAGATATTGAACGTATTTATGTAAGCGGGACTGAAGATTTACCTAATGCCCGCGCCAATATTTTTACAAGAGTTTTTGAATCAACCAAACGCTTTGTTTTATCGTTTTTCCGTGATGATTATGGCATTGGAAATACCGATGAAGGGGTGTTAGAAATTTGGGTGAATCATCCAAGACAATACATCGAAATCATGCAACAAGTCATCGATAGTGAATTTACCCCAGAAACTGGGATTGAAGTTAAACTATCTTTAATGCCTGATGAAAATAAGTTGATTTTAGCCAATGCTGCAGGCACCGCGCCTGATGTTGCGCTTGGGGTGAATCACTGGTTACCTTATGAGTTTGCGATTCGTAACGCAAGCTTAGACTTAAGACAATTTGATGGGTACACAGAAACAGTCAGTCAGTTTGCGCCTGGAGCCATGGTTCCTTACGCATTTGAAGAGGGGATTTACGGACTTCCGCAAACCCAAAACTTCTGGGTCACTTATTACCGTACTGATGTGATGAATGCCTTAAACTTAGAAGTGCCAGATACTTGGGATGAAGTGACCGGTGTCTTACCAGAACTTCAGCGTTTAGGAATGAACTACTACCAACCGATTGCGATGCATGGTGGATTTAAGCCGTTCGTCTCAACCATTCCGTTCATTTATCAGTTCGGAGGAGAGCTTTATGGTGAAGACGGAATGAGTACCATGATTAACTCAGAAGAAAGTCTAGATGGGATGCGCTTAATGACTGAGTTGTTTACAATATACAATATGCCAAAAGAAGTCCCTAACTTTTACAATCACTTTAGATATGGAACCATGCCAATTGGAATCTCCGATTTATCGACGTATTTACAACTTACCATCGCCGCACCTGAAATTGCAGGTAAATGGGATATTGCACCACATCCTGGCGTTTTACAAGAAGATGGTGAAGTTGCAAGATGGGCTGCAAGTGGGGCGCAATCGAATATGATCATATCAACAACTGACTATAAACAAGAATCATGGGACTTTTTACAGTGGTGGATGTCAACGCCTGTTCAAACAGATTTTGCCACAAGACTACAAACGACCTATGGAACAGAATATTTATGGAACACTGCCAATTTAGAAGCCTTTCAACAACTACCATTGCCTCAAGAACATATTGAAGTGATTATGACGCAATGGGACTATGCCTTAGAAGCTAGTCGTGTACCAGGGGCTTACATGGTAGAACGTGAAATTAGTAATGCTTGGAATAAAATTGTTTTTGATGATACCAACCCAAGGATTACCTTAGATGAAGCCGTTAAAATTTCTAATCGTGAAATTCTTTACCGTATGGAAGAATTTGGCTATGTAGAAAATAATGTCATTTTAAAACCGTATAAAGTACCAACCATCGCAAATATTGGTGACTGGTTAAGGGGGCACAACGATGATTAGAAAAATGAATCATCCAGCCTGGTTTTTCACACCGTATGTAATCTTATTTTTAACCTTTATCGTAGTGCCGGTTGTGATGGCACTCGTCTTAAGTTTTACATATTTTAACACGATTGAAACGCCAGAATTTGTTGGATTAAGAAACTATATAGAATTATTAACCCGTGATGAAGTGTTTATGCAATATGTTTTACCCAATACCATTAAATTTGCATTTATTGTTGGACCTATTGGGTATTTAATGAGTTTTATGCTTGCATGGATGCTTGCTCAAATCCCGCACCGACCAAGAACCATTTTCGCGATTATCTTATACAGTCCTTCGATGACTGGAGGGATAGCGATGGCGGTTGTTTGGCGCGTATTATTTAGTGGGGATCAAAGTGGGTATTTAAATGCCTTATTAATGAACTGGGGCATGATTCAAGAACCGATTCAGTTCTTAACCAGTCCAGAGTATTTAATGAATATTATGATCTTAGTATCCTTATGGGGAAGTATGGGTGTTGGCTTTTTAGCAATGCTTGCTGGGATTTTAAATATTGATCAAAGTTTATATGAAGCTGCCTATATGGATGGGATGAAAAACCGTTGGCAAGAAATCTTTTACATCACCATCCCGTCGATGAAACCACAGATGTTGTTTGGGGCCGTTATGGCGGTTGTAAGTACGTTTACCGTGGGCGCGATTGGGGTTCAGCTCTCAGGTGCTAACCCAACCCCGCAATATGCAGGACAACTCCTTGTCAATCATATTGAAGATTATGGGTTTATTCGTTATTTAATGGGTTATGCCTCAGCCATCAGTGTAGTCTTACTCATTATGATTTATGGTATTAGTAAAGTAACATTTAATTTATTAGGTGAAAAGAAATAGGAGGTTAAACCATGGCGAAATTTCAAGGTATGAAAATCAACCCAAAAGGGTTTCATAAAAGTCAATTGAAGTTTTACTTTTTCATTATTCCACTCGCAATCTTTGTTGGTTTACCAATCCTATTTATTATTTCACATGCATTTAAACCAACAAACGAACTCTTTGCTTATCCGCCTCGCTTTTTTGTACGCGTGCCAACCTTGCAAAACTTTAAGGATTTAGTGGCGCTTGCGGCGGATTCAGGGGTGCCATTTAGCCGTTACTTATTCAATAGTATTTTAGTCACAAGTATTGGCGTATTTTTATCTATTCTTGTGACCTCACTTGCGGCTTATGGACTCTCAAAACTAAAATTTAGAGGAAAAAAACTCTTGTTTGAAATCAATACACTCGCTTTAATGTTTGTCCCAATCGCTGTAACCATCCCGCGTTATATTACCATCGCAAGACTAGGGCTAATTGATTCATATATGGTCCTTATCTTACCACTTATTGCGATGCCTGTTGGACTATTTTTAGTGAAACAGTTTATTGATCAAACGCCTAACGAAATTATCGAAAGTGCAAAAATTGATGGCGCGAGTGAAATGGAAATATTCATTCGTATCATCTTACCGATTATAGCACCAGCCGTTGCAACGGTCGGTATCTTAAGTTTTCAGCTGATTTGGAACGATGTCATCGGCTCAACGCTTTATATCGATGATGAAAGTATGAAAACTTTAGCCTTTTACTTTCAAACCTTAGCCGCTCAAACAGGAAATACTGTTGCGGGTCAAGGGATGTTAGCGGCTGCAACCTTGATTATGTTTGTGCCAAACATTATCATCTTCATCTTCTTACAAAATAAAGTCATGAATACCATGGCGCATTCAGGAATTAAATAAGATGAAAAAAATTATGATTGGGTTATTACTGATAACACTGCTTGGATTGTTAGGCACAACAATCACAGCTGAAACAGGTGTTAGGTATCAAACCTATACAGAAAGCAATAACCGTTTAGTCAGAACACAAACGGCGTATGTTCCCATTACTTCGCTTAACAATATTTACGGAGAAGCATTAGGGGAACCCAATGATATTCATGTCGATCACAATAATGATATCTACATCGTAACGCAAGTTGCGGGTGTTGGGAAACTCATTGTCTTTAACTTAGATGAAGAAAACGTCACGGTTTATGGAGAAGAGTATTTAATCAATCCAACCGGCGTATTTGTGAATCAAAAAGGTGAAATATTTATCGCTGACCGCGGGGGTCAGGCAGCTTATCGTTTAGATGAGGCTGGCAATATCTTACATACTTACACAAGACCTACCAGTCCACTTTTTGGGAATGACGACTTTCAACCAAGAAAAATTGTCAGTGATGCAAGTGGCAATGTTTATATCTTAAACCAAGGACAAAGAGGGCTTGCCCAGTTTGCGCCAAATGGTGAATTCTTAGGTTATTATGGGACCAATACCATTACCCCAACCTTAAGAACGGTCTTACAATACACATTCTTCACCGAAGAACAACAAGAAAGACTCTTTAACATCAGTCCACCTGAAATTTCCAATGTTGCGATGGATGATCGTGGTCTTATTCACACCTCAAGTTTAGGGGTTGAAAACCACGGAATTAAACGCTTAAACATTAGTGGTGAAAACTTACTGCCTGCGATGTATAATCAAGCGAACTTAGTGGATTTATTTGTTGGACCTATTGGAAATATTTATAGTATTACCGCAGATGGATTAATTTATGAATATGACGTTGAGGGGAATTTACTCTTTGCGTTTGGTGGGCAAGATGTAAGTAATCAAATCAGTGGCTTATTCAATGTTCCAGCGGCGATTGCCGTTGATGATGATTACAATATTTATGTCTTAGATGAAGGCTCAAACGAACTTCAAATCTTCATGCCAACCCAGTTTGCAAACTTAGTCCATGACGCTTTAAGTTCCTATCAAGAAGGGTTTTATTTAGAAAGTCAAGACCCATGGAATGAAGTCTTAAAGATGAATGATTTCTTTGATCTTGCGCATGCAGGACTAGGGAATGCTTATTATAGTTTAAGTGATTATGAGCTTGCGCTTGAGTCTTATGAAATTGCTTTTGAACGTGATGGCTATAGTGATGCCTTTTGGGAAGTTAGAAATCAGTGGTTGTTAGATAATGTGAGTATCATCTTAATCATAGTATTCATTGTGATTGCGGTTTATATTGTGAATTTAAAGGGGCAGTTTATGCCTTATGTCACCACCCCAATTAAAAAACAATACCGCAACTTACAAAAGAAAAGTAAAACCTTTAAAGAAGTAACGTATTTATTTTATTACTTAAGAAACCCTGCGGATGCAAGTTATGAGATCAAACGAAAAAGTGCGGTCTCTATGACGAGTGCTAGTATTGTATTACTTATGTA